>Ga0247611_10001739_pt1 | contig 38124 bp, 13 predicted proteins | sample 177DNAGHGhighgp2_FD_192422 | JGI IMG/M metagenome (GOLD analysis project Ga0247611, IMG submission 192422) | Sheep rumen microbial communities from Palmerston North, Manawatu-Wanganui, New Zealand - 1770 DNA GHGhigh gp2 | ecosystem: Host-associated > Mammals > Digestive system > Stomach > Rumen... | reverse complement strand
CCCGCCACATTGCCTTCCGCTACACCTCCACCGACGGATGCTTCTACACCCTCCTCGACGACCTTGGCTTTAGCCTCTGTCGCCCGGGCGACCTGCGCGCCACCAACATCTCCGACCAAAGCTGCCGCCTCACCTGGCGAAACTACGGCACCACCTCCAACTCCACCCGCTATACCGTCGAATACGGTCCCACAGGCTTTACCCGTGGCTCGGGCACTCTCATCCACACCACCGACACCACCGTCGCCATCACAGGCCTCACCAACAGCACCAGCTATCAATTCTTCGTCTGGTCCTCCTGCCAGGACAGCGCCGAGTGCCAGCAGGAAGAGGTGACCGTTCACACCCTCGACGAACCCCTCTACACCCCCTTCTGCAACAACTTCGACAGCGAGACCGCCGACCGTGTACCCGCCGACTGGGTGCGTCCCTACGGCGACGAATACCCCCGCATCTCCGCCGACCGCAGCCACTCCTCCAACAAATCCATCCAATTCTATTCCTACTGCTGCAACAACTGGGAAGACCAGACCTCCATGGCCGCCATGCCCATGATCAGCACCGACAACATGTCAAGCCTGCAGGTGGACTTCTATTACTACAACGAAAATCCCGACGCCGCACTCGTCATCGGCGTGATGACCAATCCCCGCGACACCAATACCTTTACACCCCTCCACACAGTGCGTACCTCGGGTCACTGGGCACGCATTAAGAAGAGTCTCTCCTCCTACAGCGGCAGCGGCCGCTACATCGCTTTCCGCTATCGCGCATCCTACTGCAGCAGCGGCTGGGCATACATCGACGACCTCACCCTCCGCAGCTGTGCCATCACCGACTGCCGCCTCAGCGGCCTCGGACAAGACGGTGTAGATGTCGTATGGCACGCCACCGCCTCCACTCCCGGCGTATGGATGACCTACGGCCATAGTGCCTCCAGCCAGAGTGCACCCACCTACCACACCTCCTCCCCCATCCACATCGCCGGTCTCACCGAGGCCACCCCCTTCGAGATCCACCTCTGGCCACAATGCGACAGCACCCCCGACAACTGCAACTACGAAACCCTCCGCGAAGAGACTCTCCACACCTGGGTCAACATCCCCTACTGCACCAACTTCGACGGCATAGGTTCCAACAGCTTCCCCAACAACTGGCGCCGACTCTCCACCGTCGGCAGCGACTATCCTCGCACCTCCTCCTACATACGGCACAGCGAGAGCAACTCCATGCAGTTCTACGCTGTCGACAGCCTCTACAGTCTTGCCGCCATGCCCACAGTCAATCCCTCCAACGGATGTATGGCTGTGAGCGGGTTGTATGCCAACTTCTGGACACGCTTCGAAGGCTATTCCTCCTCGGCCAGGCTGGTTGTCGGCGTGATGACGGACATCCTCGACACCAACAGCTTCGTCGGTGTCGACACCCTGACGGGCAACTATCCCGACTGGGAGCACCCCACCCTCTCCCTCTCCGCCTACACCGGCAGCGGCCACATCATTGCCTTCAAGCTGCTCACCGCCGACGGCAACTGGTGCGAGTGCTACCTCGACGACCTCTGCATCGAGAAATGTGTCTCCTCCGACCTCACCATCACCGACATCACCCAGAACTCCATCACCGTCAGCTGGACAGGCCACGGCACCCAGGGCATCATCGTCGAATACGGCCCCCGAGGCTTCGCCCACGGCCACGGCACTTTCGACACCCTCCTCACCAGTCCCACCACCATCGACGGCCTGAGCGAGCTGACCGAATACGAGTTTAACTTCAAGACTCTTTGCGACTGCCAGATTATCGGCGCCACTTACCTGCCCGGAGGCGGCAGTCCCGGCACCACCTCCGGCGGCAGCTGGGGCGGTGGAGGAGGCACCGGTGGCGGTGGAGGAGGCGGTGGCGGCTGGGGCGGCGGCACCGGCATCATCATCACCACCCAGGCGCACTACCTCGAAATACCCTATTGCGAGTCGTACGAGACCTACGACACCCTCAACTTCCCGCCCAGCTACCGTCGAATCGTCGGGTCGTCGAACCTCTATCCGGTGCTCACCACCACCAACCACCACAGCGGCGAGGGGTGCATAGCCCTTTACACCACCACCGACACCGCCTGCTTCTTCTCCCTGCCCCCGCTGGAGGAAGGCACCACCACCGAGATGGTGATGACATTCTACGCCTACGCGGTGAACGGCTACGCCACCAGCACCGACGCCCTGCAAGTGGGCATTATGAGCAACCCCGACGACGCCTCCACCTACACTCCCATTGCTGCTTTCAGGCTTGACAACACTGCCCGGTGGCAGCAGTTCAGCGTCGACTTTGCACCTTATGTCGGCTCAGGGCAGTATATCACTTTCCGCTTTAAACCTATCTATGCAAGTTATATTTACTATATCGACGACATTTATGTGGGCCGCTGCGGCATCACCAATGTCCAGTTCACCACCTCTCCCACTTCCGTGCAGGTCGGCTGGACAGCACTGCACAACCCCACCGCCGTCAATATCGAATACGGCCGCCAAGGCTATGACCGCGCCGACAGCACCTACTCTCCCACCATCGTCACCGCCACATACAGTCCCTGCACGATCACGGGCATCGACCCCGACAGCAACTACGACTTCTACATCATGGCGCAGTGCAGCGACACCGATATGGCCCTCTGCGCCCCTGTGGCCTACACCCTCAACCCCATGCTCTACCCGCCCTACTGCCAGGACTTCGAGGACCTCCCCTCGGGCGTACTCCCCGACCACTGGAAGGTGGTGCGCGGTCGCGACCCCTATCCGCTCACCGAGACCCAATACGGCCAGCAGATTGTGGCCTTCTACCCCTGCTCCTACAACGACAACACCGTCCTCCTCCGTCCTCTGCCCTCCGGCGACTCGCTGGGCGGCAAATGGGTCTACGCCGATTTCTCCACTTCCAACAACAACTATATCTATCTCGACTTCGGTACCCTTGCCGACACCTCCGACGCCAACACGTTTGTCCAGATGGCTTCCCTCAGCAACGGACAGACCGACCAGCTGCAGGAGTTCAACGTCCAGCTCAGCGGTGGCAGTCCCGCCCTCAACCGCCTGGCCATCCGCGCCCGCAGCACTTCGGGCTGCCGCTGGATAAGGCTTGCGCGTCTCGCCCTCACCAACTATCCCTACCCCACGGGGCTGAACAGCACCGTCTACGGCTCCTCTACCCGCCGCATCGCCTGGAGCGGACAATACAATAACCCGTACTACACTATCGAATACGGCTATGGCGACAACTGGCGCATCGTGGCCAGCGACAGCTGTCAGGCGCTGCTCACCAACCTCGAGCCGGCACAGACCTACCAGGTCTTCTTCATCAGCCCCGACGGCGAACGCCTCTGTCTCCCCTACACCTTCACCACGCCCGACGCCGTACCCCTCCCGCATTGCGACAATTTCGACTCCTACGACGACTACTCCGTCCCCCCGGGATGGTACAGCTTCAGCGCCTATGGCGACAACTATCCACGCACCTATAGCAGCAACTACCGCAGCTGCTGCCGCACCATGGATTTCTATACCAACAACAACCACCTCCAATACACCGCCCTCCCCGACTTCGATATCGACAGCGTCAAGCATCTCGACCTCCAGTTCTCGCTCCGCATCGAAGATGTCAGCCGTATGCGGCTCGTTGTCGGCGTGATGGACGACCGCACCGACTTCAACACTTTCGTCCCAGTCGACACGCTCACCTGCCCTTCCAACTCTGTCCACTACCCGCAGCACGTCTCTCTGGCTCCCTACAATGGCACAGGCCGCTTCGTCGCCTTCCTTATCACGAACACCGGTGGCCGCAATGCCCTCTATCTCGACGACCTGGTGGTCTCCCCCTGCCCACTTCCCGACCTCACCGTGTCCGGGGCGCGGCAGGTGAAGGCTGCGCTCCCCGAGGGCACCCCTGCCGACTACTGGTTGGAATACGGCTCCGACGGCTGCACCCAGGGCGACAGCTCCAACACCCTTATGCATGTCACCGAGAACCCATATTACATCACAGGCCTGCAGCCAAACACCACATACAACTTCTTTGCCCGCTGCTTCGAGCAGGTCCCCACCTGCGCACCACCCACCACCCTCACCACGTCGGAAGAGATGTCCATACCCTATTGCGAAACGTTTGACACCACCCCCGACTACCAAATGCCCACCGGGTGGACACGCCACAACAACAGCAACAGCAACTACCCCCGCAAGAACTACGACGGCATTATCCAGTTCTACAATAGCTGCAACTACAACAGCAGCAGCTATGCCGTCATGCCCGATGTGGCAGTTGATTCGCTCCGCCATCTGGACGTATACTTCGACCTTTACAGCGACCGCAACCAGTTTCTGATGATTGTAGGCGTGATGGACGACCAGAACGATATCAACACCTTTGTCCCCGTCGACACGGTTCAGAACACCGCCACCTATACATGGCAGCCCATGCATGCCTCACTGCACAGCTACCGCGGCACAGGACGCTTCATCGCATTCTGCATGGTCAACACCACAGGCAACTGCAACTCGATGTATATCGACAACCTGCGTATCAACGACCATCCCACCCCGTCGGTAGCCCTTACAGGCGCCACCACGGTCACCCTCACCTCCAACGACAGTCTCTCGCCCGACTACTGGATAGAATATGGTCCCGAAAGCTGCAACCCCGGCGACAGCTCCAACACCTGGCTGCACATCACTACCCCCACCCACTCCATAACCGACCTCGACACCATGACAACCTACTGCTTCTACCACCATTCCGACAGCGCCCTCGTCACCTGCTTCCCCCCGCAATGCATCACCACCTCAATCCAAGCTGCCATGCCCTATTGCGAAAATTTTGAAGGCTACGGGAATGATATCCTTTCAGGTGGTTGGATGGCGTACCCCGACTGCAACTATTATGGTAGAATCACCCATATTTGGTATGTCTCATACGGATGGACGCAAAGTGTCAATCTCGAATTCACAGGTTACTGCAACCAGTGGGTATTGATGCCCTCTATTGCCCTGAATGGCAACGCTGACATTCAGTTTTCATGCCGCTTGGGAGTAAATGGATATTACCAATCCCAATTCGTCCAGGTGGGCATCTTGACAGACCGTCAGAATCTGGACTCCTTCATTCCTGTCGAAACCATACAATGCTCGGCGAACTCGGTATCCCAGAAGAAGATTGTCAACTTCCACGGTCTCGACGGAGTGTCGGCGAATATTGCATTCCGGTACATCAACAATGTCGGAGGCTATTCAATGTATATGGATAACATTTCTGTGTCGGCAATCCCGATGCCGGATATTAACATTGTAGCGTACAATGCCATTGAGATTGCATCCGACACTTCGTTCTCCTTTCACCCATATTGGATACGCCTCAGTGCCGATAGTGTTGACAGCATGATTCTTATCGACTCAACGCGTTTCTATATCCACGGGCTAACCCCATTGACTTCTTATTGCGTTACCATCTACGAGGACAGCATCACGCCTTCGTGCCATGAAGCCTTCTGCTTCACTACGTCGCATCTACAATCCCTCCCCTACTGCGAGGAGTTCGCTGACTACGGCACAGGTTCCGGGGCTTTCCCCACAGGCTGGCAACGTCATATAGGCGACAATAACAACAACAGGCTATACATCCAACACGACTACGATGCACCGGACTACAGAGACCTACGTTTCGAAACATACAACGGGATGTATGTCTACGCCGTGTTACCCGAAATGGATGTCGACAGCCTCCGCAACCTCTCGCTCCGCGCCAAGATGTGGAGTTCATATGACCCTGCCACTATGTTCTTCGAGGTGGGCGTGATGACGGATATGAGCGACACAGGCTCTTTCTCAGTGGTAGATACCTTGCGCAACACCCAGTCCCAATGTTGGGAGTTGCTGTCGGCACGTCTGGAGCGGTACAGTGATACTGGCCGCTTTGTTGCCCTCCGCATGAGGGAGACTAGCGGCAACTCGCGCGCCATCTTGATTGACCGTCTCGAGGTGCTGACCTGCGACATCCCCGCAGGGGTTCGCGCTAGCCTGTCGCGACACAACGAGGTGCGCATCGACTCGAGGGAGCCTTCTCGGACAGGTTTCTGGGTGGAGTATGGCACTACGGGGTTCGAGCAGGGCTCGGGAATTTTTGTCCATATTGACAGCCTCCCCCTGTATTTCACACTGGAGAACCGCACTTCATACGACTTCTACTTCCGGTGCGACAGCTTGACACCCACCTGTACACCTCCCCAGACCGTCACTACTCAGGATGGCCCATTGCCGTTGCCGCTGTGCATTAATTTCGACACTTGCCAAAACTACCGTATACCTTACGGTTGGCACAACTTAAGGGTGCCGCAGGAATATGGCAACGACGTCTATGTCTACAGCGACCAAAGCCATTCGGGCAGCCGCAGTCTGCGCTTCTGCTCTGCCTACACCGAGCGTACTCCCTTGGCGGTACTGCCCGACCTGCAGGTGGACAGTCTGTCGCAATTGGCGGTGTCGTTCTGGATGAAGAACAACAATTACGGCACGTTTATCCTTGACCTTGGCGTGATGAGCGACCCCTACGACGCCAGCTCTTTTATCACACTCAAACGATTCACAAACACGCTGAACAACACATGGCAGCGCATGCAGGCCATCCTGACGGGTGCCCCGGCCGAAGCCCGGTTCCTCGCTTTCCGCCTGACGAAGACTTCGGGAAGCTGGGACTGGCTCTATCTCGACGATTTGTATATCACCACCTGCGGAGCGGCCGACCTCCAGGTGGCCGGCATGACAGCCGACCATATCACCCTGGACTGGAAGCAAGCCGGACGGCCGGAAATCACTGTGGAATACGGTCCTGTGGGCTTTGCCGACGGCACGGGGACGATGCTGCACCCCACTGCTCCCCCATTGACGGTGGGCGGGCTGGACAACCTGACAAACTATGAGTTCCGCTACTGTGCCAGCTGCGATGACAACATGGGTGGTTTCTGTGGTTGGAACTATTGCGACACCATCATGATCTTCACCCCCGCAGGCGGCACGGGCTGCATCGACCCGACGAACCTGACCGCTGAGTACACCACCTGCACCTACGGCTCATACAGCAATCCGCGCAGCCGCATGGGTGTTGTGAACTATGGCAACCAGAGCGCCCTCAGTCGCCACACTGTGCATTACGACACCACCGAGCGAGACCCGCGCACAGGCGGCTTGCTGCGCACTGTGCCCGAAGGCGCAGAGGCCTCTGTGCGTCTGGGCAACTGGACGTCGAACAGCAGCATCCCCGAGGCGGAATCGGTGACGTACAGTCTGTTTGTTGACCCCTCGTCGTTCGACCTGCTTATCCTCAAATACGCAGCCGTGCTGCAAGACCCTGAGCACAGTGCTGCGCAACAACCCCGTTTCAGCATCGAAATCCTGAACGAGTACAACGAACTGATTGACTCGCGCTGCGGGGCGGCAGACTTTATTGCCAACGCCAACCTGGGATGGAACGAGGCAGCTAACGATGTGTTGTGGAAGGACTGGACTACGGTGGGTCTTGACATGAGCGCTTATGCCAACCAGACCATCCGCATTCGTCTGACTACGTACGACTGCGGTGAGGGCAGCCACTACGGCTATGCCTATTTCACGCTCGACTGCCTATTGAAGAATATCCGCGCTGAGTATTGCGGCGAGGTGGAGTCGAATATCTTCACGATGCCCGACGGTTTCAACTACAACTGGTACACTGACACTGTAGAACGCACCACGCTCTACACCACGCAGAGCATCAATATCCCGACATCGAATACGACGTATTATTGCGACGTGTCGTTCGTCGACAATGCGGAGTGCTTTTTCACCATGTCGGCATACGCGGGCACCCGTTATCCGTTGGCGTTGTTCGACTCGGTCATCACGCTGAACAACTGCCAGTTCTACGTGCAGTTCAACAATCTCAGCACCATCTCGACCGACGGGGTGACACCCATCGGAACGGGCGAAGGATGCGAGTCGGCCTTCTGGGATTTCGGCAACGGGATGACCTCGACGGATTATAATGGCAGCACGGTGTACACCACGCCGGGGACTTACGACGTGATGTTAATCTCATACCTTGGCGGCGGCAGCTGTGCCGACACCATCATCAAGACACTGACGCTGGAATATCCTTCGGCCTCGCCGTCGCTTGCCGGCCCCACCGACCGGTGTGCCGGCAACTTGCCCGACACGGTGATGGCGCTGAACGGAGTATCGTACCAATGGATTACGGATGACACTACGTCCACATGGACCGATTCGGTGGTTGTCGTTACGCCTACTGCCGACACCGTGCTTCGCTGCATAGTGACGAATGCCGACGGTTGCACCGACACGCTGCAGCACGCCATTCTTGTCCATCCCGTGTTCGACCTATCCGACACCCTGACCCTCTGCACCAGTCAGCTCCCCTTCGCTTGGGGCGATACCACATTGGCAGCGGGAACACAGGACGGCACCTACGCTGTGGCACGCCGAACGGTCTTCGGGTGTGACAGTACCGCCACGCTCAGCCTCACGGTGAACGACGTGAGCAGCGGCGATACTACGGTGGTGGCATGCGACCAATTCACATGGCACGACTCTGTCTACTCCGCTTCCACTATAGCATCCTACATTACCTCCAACATTCACGGCTGCGACAGCACGGTGACTCTCCACTTGACTGTCCGCGCTTCGTCCCACGGCACAGGGTACGACACTGTTGCATCCTCCGCTCTGCCATACAACTACCACGAGCATACACTGACGTGCGACACGACCGTGCAGGTGATATTGACGAATGCCGAGGAATGTGACAGTACCATCGATTTCCATCTGACGGTGATATGGCAGACCTACAGCACCCTTTACGACACTGTGTGCGACAGTGAACTGCCCTACACTTGGAACCACCGCACTTTTGCCGAAGCGGGTACGCAGTACGACACGCTGCCCAATGCCGCTGGTGCCGACAGCCTCTTGACCATGGTGCTGCATGTGCTGCCCACATGGCATCTCGATTTCTACGACACTATCTGCAGCAACCAGTCAGCCTCGTTCGGCGACAGCACCTACAGCACCGCGGGCGACTACACCCATGCCCTGCTCACCACCGCAGGCTGCGACAGCCTCCGCACGCTACACCTCTCCGTCATCAGCACCTCGGCGGGCGACACGTCGGCCTCGGCCTGCGACCAGTTCTCGTGGCACGACTCGCTCTACACCGCCTCCACCACGGCCACACACATCACTACAGGCGCCCAAGGCTGCGACAGCACCGTGACGCTCCACCTCGCCGTGAACTTCTCTTCCGCCTCCACCTATTACGACACCTGCACCGAGAACCAGCTGCCGCGCACGTTCCATTCCATCACTGCACATGGCGATACAGCGGGCGCTCAAACTGTCATCGTCAATGCAGCGGGCTGCGACAGCGTGATTACATACCATCTGCATGTCCTTTGGAACAATCGCACCACCGTACACGACACGGTGTGTGACAGCGAGCTGCCCTACACCTGGAACCACCGCACTTTTGCCGAGGCGGGCACACAGTACGACACGCTGCCCAATGCCGCTGGTGCCGATAGCCTCTTGACCATGGTGCTGCATGTGCTGCCCACATGGCATCTCGATTTCTTCGACACCATCTGCAGCAACCAGACTGCCTCGTTCGGCGACAGCACCTACAGCACCGCTGGCGACTATACCCAGGCCCTGCTCACCAACGCAGGGTGCGACAGTCTCCGCACGCTGCACCTCGCCGTCCTCAGCACCTCGGCGGGCGACACGTCGGCCTCGGCCTGCGACCAGTTCACGTGGCACGACTCGATCTACACCGCCTCCACCACGGCCACCCACATCACTACGGGCGCACAAGGCTGCGACAGCACCGTAACGCTCCACCTCACCGTGAACCTCGCTTCTGCCTCCACCTATTACGACACCTGCACCGAGAACCAGCTGCCACGCACGTTCCACTCCATCACGGCACATGGCGACACGGCGGGCGCTCAAACCGTCATCGTCAATGCAACGGGCTGCGACAGCGTGATTACCTACCATCTGCATGTCCTCTGGAACAACCGCACCACCGTACACGACACCGTGTGCGACAGCGAGCTGCCCTACACTTGGAACCACCGCACCTTCGCCGAGGCGGGTACGCAGTACGACACGCTGACTAACGCCGCTGGTGCCGATAGCCTCTTGACCATGGTGCTGCATGTGCTGCCCACATGGCATCTCGATTTCTACGACACCATCTGCAGCAACCAGACAGCCTCGTTCGGCGACAGCACCTACAGCACCGCTGGCGACTATACCCATGCCCTGCTCACCTCCGCAGGGTGCGACAGTCTCCGCACGCTGCACCTCGCTGTCCTCAGCACCTCGACGGGCGACACGTCGGCCTCAGCCTGCGACCAGTTCTCGTGGCGCGACTCTCTTTACACCGCCTCCACCACGGCCTCATTCATCACTACGGGTGCCCAAGGCTGCGACAGCACCGTGACGCTCCACCTCGCCGTGAACCGCTCTTCTGCTTCCACCTATCACGATACCTGCACCGAGAACCAGCTGCCGCGCACGTTCCATTCCATCACTGCACATGGCGATACCGCCAACGCCCAAACCGTCATCGTCAATGCAGCAGGCTGCGACAGCGTGATTACCTACCATCTGCATGTCCTATGGAACAACCGCACCACCGTACACGACACGGTGTGTGACAGCGAGCTGCCCTATATCTGGAACCACCGCACTTTTGCCGAGGCGGGCACACAGTACGACACACTGTCCAATGCCGCTGGTGCCGACAGCCTCTTGACCATGGTGCTCCATGTGCTGCCCACATGGCATCACGATTACTACGACACAATCTGCAGCAACCAGTCAGCCTCGTTCGGCGACAGCACCTACAGCACCGCTGGCGACTACACCCATGCCCTGCTCACCACCGCAGGCTGCGACAGCCTCCGCACACTGCACCTCGCCGTCCTCAGCACTTCGGCAGGCGACACTTCAGCCTCGGCCTGCGACCAGTTCACATGGCACGACTCACTCTACACCGCCGCCACCACGGCATCCTACACCACTACCAATGCTCACGGCTGCGACAGCACCGTGACGCTCCACCTTACGGTGTATCCTTCGGTGTCCATCTACGATGCCGACACAATCTGCCAGAACCAGCTGGCCAACGGCTACACCTGGCGCGACACGGTACTCTACACCGCCCCCGACTCAGGCATATACACACGCACACGCACCACTGTCCACGGTTGCGACAGCACCCTCACCCTCGCGCTGTCGGTGATGCCCAACACCGCCAGTACGGTGTTCGACACCATCGTGGAGAACCAAGCCGCCACATGGCAGTTTAACGGTATTGCTGTGCCGACGGACACCACAGGGATGCTCATCACTATCACCAACCACTGGGGCTGCGACAGCGTAATCAACTACAACCTGCATGTATGGTACAACAGCCATGGGACCATCGACAGCAGCATCTGCGACAACCTGACATCCACCTTCAGCTGGTACGGCCACCCCTACGCCGACACCCTACGCCACACGCTTACCGACAGCCACGGTGCCGACAGTGTGGTCACCTTGCTGATGCACACACTTCCCTCTGCCCAGACCACCCTCTATGACACCATCTGCCAAGGCACCGTCTACTCCTTTGCCGACACGCTGGTAGACCAGACGGGAGACTATACTGCCTCGCTGCTCACCACATACGGATGCGACAGCGTAGTGACGCTCCACCTGGTGGTGCTTCCCTCCTTCCTGGTAGATGTGTACGACACTATCCGTCCGGGCGATGTGATATATTATGACAGTAATGTCTACACCCAAGCAGGCGATTACACGCTCCGCCACATCGCCGCTAACGGCTGCGACTCCATTGTGGTGCTACACCTCAGTGAGATACGCTACACCGAAATACGTCACAGCGACACCATCTGCCAGGGCGACACCCTCTACTTCCACACCCGACCCCTCACCGCCACGGGCATTTATACCGACACTACTTTCTCGCCCGACCGTCTCAGCGACACCGTATGGGTAGAAGACCTCAGCGTGGTGCCGTACCACACGGTAAGCATCGAGTCCGACTACACCTGTCTCGACCCGCCGCACTACACCCTTGTCGCACGCACCGATGCACCATACATCAGATGGACCTCGCGACCTGACGACGGCATCCTTCCGTCGTCGAACGACACCATTGCAGTCAACCCCGACGACCCCACTACCTACTACCTCACCGCCGACTACCGTCCCGAGCCGCTCTGCCCCTCGACCGACAGCATCACCCTCGTACACATTGAACCCGTCGTGGCCCGCATCTCCTCCCATCCCGACCACCTGACCGACGACCTCCGTCTGCTGAAGGCGCAGAACGTCAGCATCGGCACCCTCGATGAACACCGCTGGACGGTATGGTACAACGAGAACCCCTTCACCTGGGACACTGCCAACACCATCCTGCTGGATGTGCCCTATACTGTCGACAGCGTAGTGCTACAGTTGACCGTGTCCAACGGGCTCTGTGCCGACACCGCCTCAGTCACCGTCCTCAATCTCAGCGACGCCATCTATCTGCCCAATGTCTTCACTCCCGACAAACCCACCAACAACACCTTCTATGCCGTTGGCAAGGGGATACTGGAATTCGAGATTTGGATCTACGACCGCCGTGGAGACCTTGTGTACCACAGCACCGACATCAACGAGCATTGGAACGGCACCCACAACGGACTCATCTGCCACCAGGGCACCTACGTCTACCGCTGCCGCTACACCACCACGCTGGTCCCCAACGGCTGGCAGACGCTCACAGGCACTGTCACCATACTGAAATAAACGCTAAACAGGAAGATTACTAATAGCATACCAACAACTTGCCATGAACATCAAAAAAATGGGGCTTCTGCCCAAAATCCTTATCGCCATTGCGCTGGGCATCGTCTGCTCGTTCTTCTTGCCGGGATGGGCTGTGCGCGTGTTCCTCACATTCAATTCCATCTTCAGCAATTTCCTCGGCATGTTCATCCCGCTGCTCATCATCGGGTTGGTGGCTCCGGGCATAGCCGAACTTGGAAAGGGTGCTGGCAAACTGCTGCTCATCACCGTGGCGCTGGCCTATGGTTCCACCGTCCTTTCCGGCGCCTTTGCCTACGGCTCCTGCGCTGCTGCCTACCCCTACATCCTCGGCAACGGCCTCACAGCCCTCGGCAACATGGACATGTCCAACGCCCTCTCCCCCTACTTCACTATCGAGATGCCCGCCTTCATCTCCGTCACCACTGCACTGGTGCTGGCGTTCATGCTGGGTCTCACCACCGCAGCCATCGAGGGTACCACCATGAGGGGCTTTCTGGTCGACTTCCGCGACATCATCACCCGCGTCATCAAGTCTGTCATCATCCCCTGCCTGCCTCTTTACATCTTCGGCATTTTCCTGCAGATGGGAGCCGAGGGGCATGTGGGTGCTGTGCTGGGGGCATTCCTGAAGATAGTGGGATTCATCTTCCTGCTCCATGTCACTGAGCTGGTGTTCCTCTTCCTCGTGGCCGGAGGGGTGACCCGCCGCAACCCCTTCAAAGCACTTGTCACCATGCTGCCCGCCTACGTCACGGCACTGGGTACGGCATCGAGCGCCGCCACCATTCCCGTCACCCTGCAGCAAGCCATCAAGAACGGGGTCCGGCCCGAGACGGCAGGGTTCACCGTTCCGCTCTGCGCCACCATCCACATGCCTTGCAGCATACTGAAGATTACTGCCGTGGCCTACGCCATCTCGCTCAGCATGGGGCTTCCGTGCGACTTCGGCACCTATATCGGCTTCATCATGATGCTCGGCATCACGATGGTTGCTGCCCCGGGTGTGCCTGGAGGGGCCATCATGGCGGCGCTAGGCCTGCTGGGGAGCATGCTGGGGTTCGACGCCAATCTCCAGGGGCTGATGATTGCCATCTACATCGCCATGGACAGCTTCGGCACTGCCGGCAACGTGACAGGCGACGGAGCCATCGCGCTGATAGTGGACCATATCCGCGGCGACAAAGCATAAGCCACCAAACCAAACAGCCTGCAACACTCTGTAGAGCGTTGCAGGCTGCTGTTTTTACAGGTTAAATGATTAATAACAAATCGGCCAATAGGGTTTATGGCCTGATGTCCGCCGTGGGTTAGTACTCCACGCGGGGTTCCATCTCCTTGGCCTGTGCCACCATCTTCTCAATCTCCTTGACCGAGGGGACGCGGTTCACCAGGTTCTTCTGGGCGTTGACCTCCTCCATCTTGGCAGCGAGGTTGGCGGGTACACGGTGGCGGAACTCCTTGATGGTGTCCACACCGGCGGCCTCGAGCAGTTCGGCAAACTGACCGGCCACACCTTTGATGCGGAACAGGTCGGCATGGTTGGTCCACTTGAGGATAAGCTTCTCGCTGATGCCTGTCTCCTCGGCCACTTTGCGGCGGCCTGCACGGGTGGCGCAGTTGTCCAACAAATCGTCGGTGGTCTTGACACCGGCCTCATTCAACTTGGCGGCATAGACGTCGCCGATACCTTCAATGTCGATAATTTTGTATGCCATAACAGTATTTTGTTTTAAGATTTTACGCATAACGGCACATTTGTGTTTTTATTGTGCCACGCACTGACAATAATCACGATTATCCCGAACCGGCAGATAAGACATGTGGCAGAAAAGGTGAGATTGAGTTTGGAATACCAGCTAAGTACTAGTAACACCGTTCAATCTTGGATAAATACAGTATCGTTGTCCGATTGTTTCAGCATTACATAATTAGTAACGATACAGTAAGTACCCTATACCGATACAGGATTGAACGAAGTTAGTGTATTGCGGCAGCAGCACGACGATGCGGCATGAGGACAGGACGTCAGATGAAGAAGAGGCTGACACCCACCACACTGATGACGGCGCCGATGATTTCGCGGGGGGTGACACGCTGGTGGAAGAGGATGGCGGCAGGCGCGATGATGAGGATGGGCGTGAGGGCGAAGAGGGTCTGGGCAATGCCGGTGGAGGTGTACATGGTGGCGAGCAGCGACATGCTGACCCCCACGAAGGGTCCGAAGATGGTGGCACCGAAAACACACCACATGGCACGGCGGTCGGTGACGGCGTGGTGCAGCTTCTGGACAGCGTCCTTGTTGAAGAGGAAGAGCAGCAGGGTGAAGCCCAGCAGACCCATGGTGGCACGTATCATGGTGGCGGCAAAGGGGACGCTGATGTAGAGGGGCATCGGCACGAGGGCGTCGGCAAGGGGTGCGTGGGTGTCGAGCCCGGCGGCGGCGAGGGCAGCATCGTAGTGTTCGAGTCCTATTTTGCTAAGCACCAACCCGAAACCTTGACAGATACCGGCCATACTGGCGTAGGCTATCCCCTTTTTGGGGAGGCTGAGCTTGAGGTAGGGAGCATGGACAGGCGAACCTGCGGCAGGGTCACGCTTGGAGAGGATGGACATGCCGATACCCGTCAGCGTGACGCACATGCCCACGATAGCCAACGGGCTCATCTCCTCACCAATAAGCAGGCGCCCCATGATGGCGGCGGTGGGGGCCGAGAGGGTCATGAAAAGCTGGCCGAAGCGCGAGCCGATATAGATATAGCCCTGCATGAGGCAGTAGTCGCCAATCACATAGCCCACCACGCCCGAAAGGAGCAGCCAGAGCCATGTAGGCCCGTCGGCGAAACGGGGCCACGGGATACCCATCACCAACCAGAGGGTGACAGCCAGCAGCGAGAGGGACATGACCATGCGCACCACATTGAGTGGCAGGGAGCCCATGCGCTTGGACGCCACCTCGGCAAAGAGTGCAGTGACCGTCCACGAGAGGGCCACAAAGAGTGAGATGATTTCTCCTATAAACATAGCGTCATAACGGACAAGGCCAACTTTTATTGCACAACCATCGGAATAGCATCTTGCTAAAATCCCCTTTTTCCATAACAGCCATACATATATCCTGTTTTTTTTGTATTTTTGCAACGGAATAAGTATTCACGCATTAAATATATATCGATTATTTTCAAATCATTACATAGAGCACTACCCCACACTTCGCAGTCGTTTTGCCGCGGAGCAGTTTTTGTGTTGCTCGTCGTGGTGATGGGGAGCGAGGCCTGGGGGCAGATGAAGTCGCCCATCTCGGGCACGGTGACCGACAAGCGCACCGGCGAGCCGCTGGCCTTTGTCCAGATTGCCATCCCCGGCACCAAATACGGGACCGTGTCGGACATCAACGGACAGTTTGACCTCAGTGTCACAGCCGTGGACACCCTGCTGCATTTCAGGATGGTGGGGTACCGCCCCCAGACCGTAACGCTGAAAAAGAACTCCTCGCGCCGACTGAAGATAAGCATGGAGCCCGAGGTCACCACACTGAGTACGGTGAACGTCACCGCCAAAAAGGGCAAACGCGACCGATACAGCCGACGGAACAACCCCGCAGTGGAGCTGGTGAAGCACGTCATCGACCGCAAGGTAGAGAACCATGTCATGGCGAACGAGATGTTCAGCCGCCGGGTGTTTGAGAAGTTGAACATGTGTCTGGATCAGTTCCACCCCGACTTCGAGAATAATTCGTTCTGGAAGCACTTCAATTTTGTAGAAAAATATATCGACCATGCTGCTTTCGACAATGCCGAAATCCTCCACTTCTCTATCCACGAGCGCATGCAGACGCAGAACTACTATCACGGCAGTCTCCGAACCCTCACCACAGCCAACCGCGCCGACGGTGTGGATGCCAACCTGACTCAGGAGGGCTTCGACGACGACCTCGACGCGCTCTTCCCCACCATCGACATCTTCGCGAACGAAATCCCCCTGATGTCGGTGCGGTTTGTCAGCCCCCTCTCTTCCATCCTCGCCACCACCTTCTACCATTATTATATCACCGACACCGTCATGATTGACAGCCTGCGGTGTATCGAACTTTCGTTTGTGCCGTCGAGCAAAGGCAACTTCGGCTTTGTGGGGTCGATGTATGTGGTTGCCGACAGCAGCTATGCGGTGAAGCGGTACACGCTGCGCGTGCCGGAGGCTGTGGACTTGAATTATGTGCGCGACCTGAATGTGATGCAGACGTTCGACCGCGACAGCCTGGGGCACTACCTGCCTATCCGCACCGACACCTATGGTCGTTTCTATATCGGCAAACGCCTTCGCCAGTTTTATGCCCACAAGATGCAGCTCTACTACGATTATTCCCTCGACACCCTTATCCCCCAGCCCGACAGCCTGTTCACCCCGCTGGCCTCGTACGCTGTCCTGCCCAACGCCCACAGGGTGATGCGCAAAGAGTGGAACGCCCGCCGTCCGGTAGAGCTGACCCTTGCCGAGACATTCCTTGACAGCATGCGGTTCGAGTTGATGCGCATCCCCTCGGTACGCTTCACCATCAAGACCGTCGAGACGTTGTTTACAGGCTATATCCCCACCCACTCCAAGCGCGACTCCAGCCGGTTCGACTTCGGACCGATATACAACTTCGTCAGCCACAACGGCACCGAGGGCCTCCGCCTGAGGGTGGGCGGCATGTCGACGGCACGCCTCAACCCGCGCAATTTCTTCGACGGCTATGTGGCCTATGGCTTCAGGGACAAACAGGTCAAATTCAACCTCAATCTGATCCACACGTTTGCCGACAAGCGGCGTTTCCCCAAGGAGAATCCTTTGGGGTACATCTGCCTGCATGCCGGCTACGACATCGAGTCGCCCGGCCTGTCGTTCGACCGGTACGACCGCGACAACATTCTGCAATGGACAAACAAGGAAGTGCCGGCACAATATGTCTCGAACATCCAGTTGCTACTGCGCAAACAATGGCCTAACTTTCTCGGCATCGAAACATGGGTGGGGGCGCAGCACATCCGTCCCACCAGCCTGCTCAGCTACTACCGCCTCACACCCGACGGCACCGAGCGGGTGGACGACATCGTCTTTGCCGAATGGGTCGGCAGCGTGAACTTCTCGCCCAACTCGTTGGTAAGGAGCGGCCGCACGGGCGTGAGTTCGCTGCTCAACCTGTCCAGCAACGCCACATACGTCACGCTGAACCATGAGATGGGACTGCTTGACGGCTTCTTTTACAACAGGTCCACATTCAGTTTGTTCAACCGCCTATGGCTCGCCGCCTTCGGCTATTTCGACCTGCGGGTACAGGGAGGAATTGTGTGGAACCAAGTGCCCATGCCCAAGCTGTTTGTCCCCAACGGCAACATCAGTATAATGATGTCGGAGAATGCATTCAACACCATGCAACCCATGGAGTATATGATGGACCGGTATGTGTCGCTGTTTGCCACCTACCACATGAAAGGGCTTATCCTCAACCATATCCCCCTCATTAACCGCCTGAAGCTGCGCGAGGTGGTGGGATTCAACCTGCTCTATGGCGGGATGTCGGACATGAACAATCCCACCAACTGCCACACCGGCCTATACCTGCTGCCCGCCCACACCCAATTCCTCACCGACACACCCTATATGGAGTACAGCGTCGGTATCGAGAACATACTGAAACTGATACGCATCGACTACGTGCGGCGGCTTTCCTACCTGAAAGACGGCCTCTCCCCCTGGGCCATCAAGATCTGCCTGCAGTTTACCATGTAACTCTACCAGAGATGCTGGAGGAAAAATATACTTAATTTTACATGTACTAAAATAAGTGTAGTTATCATGAAATACTGCACTAAAAAAAGTGCACACAATATTGTCATGTCACAATGTGTTGGGAGACTGTGTAGTCCGATTTTGGCTCCCAAATTGGCTCATAAGGTCAAAGCGAAACGCTGCAAAACAGTATTACAAACTATTTTGCAGCGTTTCTTCAGCGGAAAGAGAGGAATTATGTTCCGTCTTATCACATTACTTTTGCAATTGTATATATCAACTATTTCTTATTGCAAATAATTGAATCATTGCAAAATACATCAGCTCATTCTGCAAGGGGACTCTGTGCATTGTCTGGCGTAGAATAGTATCCTTATCGTCTTGGTGCATTTTTTTGAGGCTAAAAATGCACCGAGCACTTTCAGCCATTATCACAAATCCACAGCCTAATCACCCACGTTATTTGACAAAGTATCCTCCTGTTTTGTTCGAATCTCGATGTTCGATTAACCCCTCTTTCATAAGGATGGCTAAATGCCTTCCTATTGCAGCAACACTCCTACCTGATATATCGGCAATACCTTTACGTTGGATGCCTGGATTCAAGCGAATAATTGTGTATGTAGCCCTTACATTATCATTTATCGTATCACTTGCATCTCTACTTCCTTTATTGGGTATCGGAAGCACCAATTCAACCTCATCAATCTCAAATGTATTCTTCAATTCAGGTTCTCCCCAGTGGGCCTCTTTCCAAGCAGATATGATTGTTGGGAAACCTGACCCGACGGTTTCACCATAACCAATCGTTCGGAGCACACATTGACTTCGACGAGTTCGATTGCAACCCAGATAATTGATGGTAGCACCGCAGAATGAGGATGATAAATCCTCATCTTGACTATGAAGGACCGCAAATTCACTACAGTTGAACATCCGCCTAGTCTGAATATATCTACAAATAACTTTTTATCGTGCAGGAGAACTCGGTAAGTCTTTGGGGCGATACAACCTTCATATCGTTTCGGAATAAGTGGTTGCACGCATAAAAACAAAAAAAACATTATGCAGCCTCGGGAGATTCTTCTTGAGAAATTTTTAATATCTCAAATTTCAAATCGTAATGTTTTTTTGATAATTCATTACTTTTTTCAAATATTTCTTTCTTAATATTAGTTGCTGTTTTTGATGGAACAATTGTCGTTTCAGAAAAATCTTTGAATATGTCTTTAATTAATCTCAATGACTCTCTCATATCGGGAGGCATATTATCTATACGATTATTGTAGCGGGAAGAAAGTTCATCTAACATATGACTCATTTTAGGTTGAAGAGTCTCCATTATATCAATGTAAATTTTAGCAATATTTTCCAATGCTAATTCGGTATCATTAATCAAAACAAGGTCTGAAATCATTTCTGCAGCATTGCTCTTTTGTATACGAGTAGCCTCATTCATTCTTTCATTAATAACTTTTATGGCCTTTCCATTTTTAATTCGATTTAATAGCATATTACCTGGTTGCAATAGTAGTAATAGTGCAAATAAATCCTGATTAATCTTATTGAAATCCTTTTCTATTGATAATTGCATTACCTTTATAGTATCGTACATTTCATTAATTGGAAACTGACTTGAATCAATATGTTCGATTACCAGGTCATCAAAGCCACAATCCATCCCCGCTTTCTGTAACTTTACATATAATTCTTTCAGAAAAAAATCTTTCATGAGTATTTTTTTTCTATTAATAGTATCAATATCTTTAACTATATCTTCATAAATATTATCATGCTCATGAACATATTTTTCATATTTTTCCTTCGACTCTGCAATAAAATCATTAAATTCATATTGTCGCCATTCTAAATCGTTCTGCTTGGTGAAGTCAAATATTCCTTCTTTCGTATTTTTCCACATTTCTTTTATTACATTAAATGCTTTGCGCCAAAAAGAATGGGAGCTATAAGCTATTTGAGGATGGATATCATATCCCAATGCGGTTGTGATAATCGAAAAATCTTTTTGAGTGGAATCTTTTTTGTCATAGAAAAATAATGGCGTATAAGAAGACTCTAAAATGGTTCCTGCGAATGGATTTGGCTGAGGCAGGAGTCCCTTCTCTGAATTGTTGTTGCCTAGACTTTTCATTAGCAGTTCCAGTTAGGTATTGTTATTTTATTGTTTGGAAACATCAAGTCATGATACTGTTGTAAAATCCTATTGAGTTCCTTATAATTATCAGTATTAGATAGCTCTTTTATTTCCTTTAGCATATCTTGAGAGAGTAAATAACTTGTACGTATAGAATCAGCAACAGAAGTCTCGAGAACTTTTGTGTTTTCTTTTATTTCTTTGATTCTCATTTCGAATACTTCATTTAGCCTCTGCTCTCTCTTATCTTTTTTCACATTAAACAAATCGGCTTTATCAAGCACATAGAACAATAAAATAGAAGCTAGTCCGGTAAGTATTGTTGAGACAACATTTCGTCCGTCATCATCCAAGAAAGGGACTTTCTCTAATAACGTATTTATTCCAATTCCGCATAATGCGACAACACTACTTCCAAGTATTTTAACAATAGCATCACCTTTTTCACTAGCAGTCATCTCTTTTGAATCTTTTCCAAAAAGGACGGAAAAAGCCTGCATGGCAACTTTGACACCTTCTTTCAACACTCGTAATACTTGTTTGAAGACACCAACAAACATACCAATAATACCTTCAATAAGAGTCGAAATGAAATCCTTTATCAAATCAAGTGCCGTTCCGATTTTGTCTTTTATGGATAATATATATTTCCACACATAATTTTTTACTCTTGAAAACCTTATGGTTATAGCCTCCTTAAAGCTATTTGCACACACTCCATTTTGAAAGCCATTCATTATTGAATCTTTTATCTCATAATATAGTGGTTTCATTACAAGAAGAATAACGTTTCCACCCAAGTACATCAAGGATTGCTTCCCTGCATTCTCTAGGTTGCCCGAATGTATACTAGCTGCTTTCTCTCTTCCCAACTCTTTGTCCACTATAGCCCGTTCTTCTTCTGTCAGTGGTCTACCAATTTCTTTCTCTTTATTCCTTATTGCATCTTTCTTTGTATTGCGATCAGCCTGTCCTTTACCTGTAAGATTATTTAATACCGTCTCGTTAACACATCTTTCTATTGATTGTTGAGCACTCTGTTCCATTTGTATCATATTGGCTCGTTGACTCTCATTCAATTCTATATATTTTAATCCAAGATTCTTTCGTCTATCTTGCTCTTTAATGAATTCACTATTTGACATGTCTCGTTTCGGATTATTTATCATCCTACCCGTAACAGCAAAATTTATGTCTTGATTAGCTATTCTGCGAATATCGCCTGAACTAAGAGCAGAGTTATTTTGTAATTGGGTGAAAATAGTGTGTAATGGAATGATATGATCTGTTTCTGCATTATGTTCATTTTTTGGATCATTTCGTCTTTTATCAGCTTTGGCTTTGGAACATGTAATGTCATGGGTTCTACGATACTCATCCTCCATATTGACACGAGAACCGTTCTCTAATGACTTTTCTTTCTTGTATTTGTCCATTAAATATTTATTCTCGTATTGCTCTCGAATATATTCATTTCTATTCTCATTCCCCCATAGCTGTTGGACCTCAGCATTGTTTTTGCTCTCAACAAAAGAATCTGGCATCAAGAAAGAAACTTTCCCTTCATAATTAAAGGACTTGCACTCTTGCATAACCCTTTGGGAACTTAGTCCCATTTTTCTTGAGACCCCACGAAAACAACGCAACGACAAAACACCATCAACCAAGGTGGTAATAACAGGTGTTACTACATTATCTATAATGCCTTCTCCATCAAATGTCTTACTTACATCTTCGTACAATTCAAATGCAGATTGTTTATCATGTAGTTCCGTTTCCATTAAAATGTATGGAAGTTCTAGTGGGGATGCTTTCTTTATTTTTTCAATTTGTTTGTCAAATTCTGTCATGATATATTGTTTGTCAGTTATTCCAGCATTCAAAATACTCTTCTATTTGGATATGCAAAAATACATTTTTTTTTCAGTTGACAACAATTATTTTACCTAATTCCATACTTTATGGAACTCTCTCTAATTGGACTACGTTAGAATCGTTTTAGAAGAAAAAACTTGGTACTTACTCCGTCGCAGCGGATGTTCCAGTCGTGGTTCGTTGTGTCGGATTTGCAATCCGACACTTATTATTATCCTGATTTGTAATTCGTTTTGATATTATCATCCTGCCGCAAATGAGAACACTTCGGCTACAGCTCAGTTAGCGAAATATCCCTCAATACCCTCAATATAGGCAGCAATAAACGCAATGTCTCCAATCTCTCTGACTGGATTTCTAACCAAGTCTACCGCCTTTGCAGCGACGCGGAACTGAATCGGCGGTGCGATACTTAAGACATCGCTTCGACCGCGGAGGGTCTATTTCTCCGCTTCGCTATCGGAAGCATCCACTGGATGCTTCCTTCTCGATTTTTTGAGTTTTTTCTTTCATATGAGAAAAAAGTTGTACTTTTGTATCGAAATTTAACGGCGGTAAAATTTACGGCTATAAAATCTTGACCAAAACTATCAACCTTAGACATAAGCAAGAAACTGAAAATATTTGCACGGCAGGGATTTGTCGATGTTGACAAGCATAGGCTGTTTGATTCTTGTTACGAACAGGCTGGTATGTTTGTCAATGGGTTGGCAAACATAATAGATGACAGAAACGGCAAATGGGGCGATATCAACACAAAGGGGAAATATATGTTTCAGCCACGATATGACAACACATACTGTTTCACCAATGGCCACCACATACCACCTGTTAAGGCTGCAGGCAAAAGGGAGCTGATTCTTATAGGGCGGGAGGTTTTTCGTCGTTAATTATCACACAATAATCAAATCTTTGCGCATGTTGGCGCTGCAGGCCGTTTCGTCTGTAACGCTTTGTGGTTTAACAACAAGCGTTCTGATTGATGCATTGCGCTGCATGGCTTGCGTTTATCGGACTGTGCGTAATCGGGAATTTTTGTGTAATTTTGCAGCGTCGGATTATCGCTGGTGGTGACCGCCTGGCGATACGCGGAATGCGATAATATGTCGGTAACCGGCCCCGGCCCGCTGTGCCGACGTGAATATCGGTAACGTGATGATAAAATGAACTTTTGTCCTGCAACGGCTTTAATACAACCCAACACTCAACACCCAATGGAATGATGAAACAACGGCTATTGATTGTCTTTCTTGTTCTGTCACCCTTGCTGCTTCGTGCGGAGCCCGTCACTCCCATGCAGGCGCGGCAGGCTGCCGCCCATTTTGCCCGACAGTCGGGGCTGTACGACACGGACGCCAGAATGCTGGAGGATGCCTCAGGGCTCCTCGGTATCGAACACGTCTACGTTTTCAATCTCGCTGGCAAGAGGGGTTTCGTCCTCGTTGCGGGCGACGACCGGGTGCAACCCATCCTGGGCTATTCGTTCTCCGATTATTTCGATGCGAGGGTTGAGGGTGTCCGCTCATTGCTTGAGGGCTACTCCCGAGCCATCGGTCAGGTTATCCGCAACAATTACGAGACTCCGGAGAGCGTCCGCAGGCAATGGGACGTGCTGCTGGATGATTCGTTCGAAGGACCGCTGTTCACGAACGGCGGCACTGTGGGGCCTTTGCTGACCACGACTTGGGGGCAGACGGGATATTACAGCGAGTCATGCCCTTACGACAGTCCTACTGGCACCCATGCCCGTACGGGTGACGCGGCCGTGGCGCTGGCCCAGGTGCTGCGCTATTGGCAGCACGCTGCCACAGGCATTGGCGCACATAGCTATACCGACACCACTTACGGCGTGCTACACGCCGACTTTGGCGCCACCACCTACCAGTGGAGCCTGATGCCTGATGCTTTGGACTGGTATGCCGACTGGAACGGACGGAACGCCGTGGCCCAACTGCTCTTCCACTGTGGGGTGGCCACCGAGACGCAATACGGTCCCAACAGCAGCACCGCCGCCTTCGCCTGCAACGATTCGAATGCCACCAACTGTCTGCAGAACGCCTTCTGGCGTTACTTCGGATTCCGAAACGATATACAGGTGCTTTACCATGACAGCATGACGGCCGACCAATGGGTCGACACGCTGAAATTTGAGCTCATCCATGCCCGAGTGGTGCCATGCTGCGGACAGAACGGCGGCGAAGGTTCGCGGCATACATTCCTGATTGACGGCTACGATGCTGTCGACAGGTTCCATATCAACTGGGGATGGGAGGGTTTCTGCAACGGATTCTACGTCGTCGAAATCCTTCCTTATTACAGCTCCCACCAAGCCATGCTGGCCGGTGTGGAGCCCGACCAAATGCTCCACTGCGACAGCTACGCCTATAGCCTCCCATCGATGGGTGGCACGGTGCGGCCTGTTGTTTTCCCCGACACCTCCTCCACCCTATCCTGGACGGCCAGCTGCGCCCAAAGCTGGGTCCACCTCTCGCCAAACTCGGGCAACGGTTCTGCCGACACTCTGACGGTTGCTGTCGACACCAACCTCTCCCCCGCCGACCGCACTGCCGTCGTCACCGTGACGCAGGGCAGCGATGCCGTGCGCATCAATATCATTCAATCTGCCTTCTCCGGTTCCGCCGATTCGAATGTCTATCACGACACGCTGGCCATGGCCTGCAACACCACCCGCGAGGGATGTCCCGTCGACACGCTCCTTCCCGGCCACGAGTATCTGATTCATAACCCCGGCAACGACGACAGCTATCCATCGCCTTGCAACAGTTGGCTGAAACTGGTTTCGGCAAGCGGCGACATCATTATCGATTCCGTCGTTTACGACATCAAGCAGGACAGCGACTATCTGCATATCTACGACAGCAATGTGAATTGGTGGTCGTACTCCTACTCCCTCAGCGGCCAAGGCGTCCAATACAGCCTGCCCCTCCTCAGACGTCAAGCCACAATCCATTTCCATGCCGACTCGTACCTCCCCGCCATAGGCTACCGCATCTATCTCCATGTCTGCGACCTGTCGAACCTGGAGTGTCGCGACCTGAGCGTTTCGTTCGACGGGCTGACAACAGCCCTGTTGATGTGGAACGATACAACCGATGCCAACTCGTGGACTGTGTATTACGGCACCAGCCCATACAACCTCTTTAATCAAGTCACAGTGACAGAGCAGCACTGCCGAATTCCCAACTTGAACCTGCAGCATAACCAGTACTATTTCCGCGTGTTCAACAATCACGACAATGGCCTCTGCAGCGGAGCCCCAGCCCAGGGAGGCCAGACCTGCAGCAGACTCTATCCCATCTACAACATTTATGCTTCCAACATCCACCCCCACTCCGCCGAGATCAATTGGGCCGACCGAACCAATGCAACCGTTTGGTATGTCCACTATTGGAGAAGCGGGGACAGCGTTGTCAAAATCGACACGTGTACCACTACCCATGCCTACCTCGCTCCCCTGGACAACAACCAATGGTACGACTATTATATCAGCAACGACAATGTCGACAGCACCATAGCCCAAAGCTGCGGCCAACACAGTTTCCACACTCCTGTTTGCGAGCAGGACAGCGTTGACTGCCGCGATGTCCGCATCGACAGCATCACCACCACAAGCGCCTATGTCTCATGGACTGAGTACGGCAACGGTACCCATTGGCAGTTGGTGGTCAACCACAACCGGCAATACGAATACGACACTATTCAATGCGACAGCACCCACTGCCTCCTCACTGGTTTAATCCCTGGCGACTACTATCAGGTGGCGGTCTACAACAACGCCGACATGGATATTGAGTCCGGTTGTGAATATTTCTATGGCTTCAATGCGTTTTGCGACTCTCCATCGCCTTGCATCGAGTATACGAATCTAAATTCTTGCATGGTTTCCACCACCTATGGTTCCTTCTCCTATCCTTTCTGGAGTAGCAGTCCCATCGACTACGGTTCTGCCGACGCCCGCTCTCGCCATACCGTGTATCGGGGTTCCGATTCGCTCCTCACCGACCCTCGCACTGGAGGACAACTGCGTGTCATCCCCGAGGGCGACACGGCCACAGTACGTCTGGGCAACTGGCTCAGCGGGAGTGAGGGCGAAAGCATCACCTACGCCTACGATGTCGATACCTCATACTACGACCTCCTTACCATGAAATATGCCGCCGTGCTTGAAGACCCACTCCACGACGCCTCCACCCAGCCCCGATTCACCTTCAGACTCAAGGATGAGCATGGGGTCGACATCGACGCCAACTGCTATTCCGCCGACTTTATTGCCGATTCCACTTTGGGCTGGAATGTCAATGGCCATGTGCTATGGAAAGACTGGACTTTTGTGGGCATCGACCTGACACCACTTCACGGCCGCCGCGTTTACCTTCAGCTCTCCACTTACGACTGCGGCGAGGGCTCCCACTACGGCTATGCCTACTTTAATTTCTCCTGCGGACGCAAACAGCTCATCGCCGACCACTGTGGCGACAATGTCAACAGCCTTACCGCCCCTCTTGGCTTCAACTATGCCTGGCATGATGCGGCGACCGACAGCCTTATCTCTACCGAACGTACTCTTACCATCGACAGCGCCATCGACTGCTATTGCCATCTCAGTTTCGTGGGTGCCAACTCGTCATACTGTGGTTTCGACATGCACAGCAGTTCGGCCTACCGTTTCCCCAATGCCCTCTTTGGCTACCGCCTTGGCGACACCGTTGACTGCCTGCAGCAGATAGCTTTTATCGACAGCAGTTTCGTCAGTTCCACTAATGAGAATCCGACCTACACCCACCGCAAGTGCGATGACATCATCTGGTATTTTGGCGATAGCACGATGTCGAGAGATGCAAACCCCTTGCATAACTATCATTGGGGTGAGTATGATGTAATGCTGGTGGCCAGCATTGATAGCGGCGAATGTGCCGACACGATGGTTCAACACCTTGTGGTCATGCCTCCATGTCCTGTCTACGACACGGTATATGTCCATTTGTGTCCTGGCGACACTTTCCGGTTTTACGATTTGCAGATTACGCAGCCTGACACTTTCACTTTTGTAGATGGGATGTTCCACCACATTGCTGTAGTGGTCGATGGCACCACGCATTCCGTTATCAACGACACCATTGTCGAGAACCAGCTGCCATATACCTTTAATGGACAAAACTTCTATGACGACTCCGACACCATCGCTATCGTCCTGCCACGTGCCAACAGTCATGGCTGCGACAGCGTAATCCTTTACACGCTTTCCGTCTACCGCAATCAGCTTACTCATCTCGACACAGTGGTCTGCCCCTACGATGTGCCCCTTGTTTGGAATGGAGTTCTCTTCACTGATGACCACCGCGACACAGTCCTTGTCACCACCACTCGCGGGGCCGACAGTGTGATTGTCATGAACCTTCATGTCTCGAGAGATCTCAAGGCCCGCATCCATGCCAGCCGCCAATATGTCAACCACGATACCCGTTGCGACATTTGGCTTTCCGACCGCAGTTCCGGCAGTACCACCCGCGTATGGTACCTGCCCGACGCTACAGACACGCGCAACCTGTTTCAATACTGCTACCCGCTTGACAACGATTCCATCATCGTCCAACTGGTGGCTGAGAGTGAGATAGGTTGTTACGACACCACCGAAGCCGTTCTCTTTTTTGAGGAGCCCAGTCTCTTTGCGCCTAATGTCTTCACCCCCTCACAAACTACCAATAACACGTTCCAGATACACTGCCAACGCGTGGCCACCCTCTCGGTCGACATCTTCGACCGCCGTGGCACCCTCGTTTATCATTGGGACGGTCCCGAAGGCTATTGGGATGGAAAGGTCGACGGACGGCCAATGCCCCAGGCCACCTATGTCTGGCACGCTGTCTACACCACCAACACCAATCCCAATGAGCGCAACACGCTCACGGGCACCGTCACCCTCATCAGATAGCACCCACCACTTTGTATTCCATGATTGAGAAATAAAATACTCATAAGTCTATCTGCATAAACTTATGAGTATTTCTTTTTTGGCGGAAAGAGAGGGATTCGAACCCCCGGACCCTCGCAGGTCAACGGTTTTCAAGACCGCCGCATTCGACCGCTCTGCCATCTTTCCTTCTGTCAGACAACATGTTGCATAACAATATGCTTATCCATTTGGATTTGCAAATATACAAAGATTGTCTGACATGGCAAAAAAAAGTTTCACATTGGTTAGACATCATTGGATCTTTGGGCAGAGTGCCACTTTTTTGAAGTAGATATGCCGGATGTCGACATGTGTTAGGGTTCAGGGTTTCTTACCACTATCAAGTTAACCTCTTAAAATTGTCTCAAAAGGAGGATTCATAATAATTATTAATTGGATGTTGCGTTAAAAAAGAGCAATAAGCATTGCCATGTTGTTTTTTTTTTGTATATTTGCACGTTTAAAAAGAACATGCCGAAAAGGGCTTATTATTTTATAATAGTATAACAATGAGAAAGATTTGGATACTACTGGTGAAGCTGAGCGGGTGGCACTTTGAGATTCCCGACCTGAAAGACAGGCCGGAATTGCGCCATTGCGTTGTGGCAGTGGCACCCCACACGGCTTTTGCCGATTACATTGTAGGGGCCGCCGTACTGTTCGCCGCAGGTGTCCGTCCAAAGATACTGGTGAAGAAGGAGTTCTTCAACTTCTTCACCCGAAGACTGCTGCTACATCTGGGACTGGTGCCCGTGGATCGCGGCAACCGTCACAACGACCTGGTGGAGAAGGCTGTGGAGATGCTGAAGAACGACGATAACGTGTGCATAGTCATCACTCCCGAAGCCACACGAAAACCCGTGAAGCGTTTCAAACGGGGTTTCTACGAGATTGCCACGAAGGCTGGAGTGCCCATCGCATTGGGATTTATGGACTTCAATCGGAAACATGCCGGCTACGGCCCGACCATTCAGCCTACGGGTGACTACGACGCCGATGTGGAAAAGATGATTGAGTTCTTCAACCAGTTCCCACCGAAACATCCCGAAGGCTGGGCCATCCGTCCCCGCAAGCAGGGCCAAAACAATGATTGAGAAACAACTATTCAGATAACAATAAGCACTATGATAAGAAGAATTTTTGTAGAAAAGAAGGGTGACTTTGCCGCCCAAGCCAAAAGCCTAAGAGAGGAGATGGAGAAGTATCTGGGTGTGGAGCCCAAGGGGGTCCGCATGCTGATGCGCTATGATATAGAGAACCTTTCGGACGAGACGTACAAGAAAGCCTGCGGCACGGTGTTTGCCGAACCGCCGGTGGATGTGTTGTATGAGGAGGAGTTCCCTCACGAGGCGGAAGATTTCGTCTTCTCGGTGGAATATCTGCCCGGTCAGTTCGACCAACGTGCAGACAGCGCCATGCAATGTGTGCGTCTGCTGAATCCCGCCGAACAGCCTATCATCCGCTCGGCCACGACATACGTGATAAGCGGTGCCCTGACCCCTGAGCAACGCGACGAGGTGGTGAAGCACTGCGTCAACCCCGTTGACAGCCGCGTGAGCGACACCGCCAAACCCGAGACCCTGGAAGAGCACTACGACGAGCCTGCCGACGTGGCAATACTCGACGGCTTCGCCACGATGGCCGAGCCAGAGCTGGAGCAACTGTACAACTCGCTGGGACTGGCCATGACCTTTGCCGACTTCAAGCATATACAGCGCTATTTCAACGACGAGGAGCACCGCGACCCAAGCATGACCGAGATACGTGTGCTGGACACCTATTGGAGCGACCACTGCCGCCACACCACCTTCGCCACCGAGCTGAAGGGGGTTGAGTTTGACGAAGGAACATACCGTCCACTTCTGGAAGAGGCATTCCAACAGTATCTGTCCGACCATAAAGAGCAATACGAAGGACGTACCGACAAATATGTCTGCCTGATGGACCTCGGCACCCTCGCCGCCAAACGTCTGCGCAAAGCAGGTCTGCTGAAAGACCAAGAGGTGAGCGACGAAATCAATGCCTGCAGCATTGTGGTGCCCGTAAAGATGGACGGCAAGACCGAGGAATGGCTGGTGAACTTCAAGAACGAGACCCACAACCACCCGACGGAGATTGAGCCCTTCGGTGGAGCGGCCACCTGCCTTGGCGGCTGCATCCGCGACCCGTTGAGCGGCCGCACCTACGTCTACCAAGCCATGAGGGTGACTGGCGCCGCCGACCCACGCAAGCCTTTGAGCGAGACTCTCCCTGGCAAGTTGCCGCAGAGCAAAATCGTCACCACTGCCGCCCATGGCTATAGCAGCTACGGCAACCAGATAGGTCTGGCTACCGGACTGGTGAACGAGATATACCACCCCAACTACGTGGCCAAGCGCATGGAGATCGGTGCTGTGATAGCTGCGGCGCCGCGGCGCCAGGTGAAACGCCTGACCAGCGACCCGGGCGACGTAATCATCCTGTTGGGAGGCCGTACCGGCCGCGATGGCTGCGGCGGCGCCACGGGAGCATCGAAAGCCCACAACTCGTCGTCTCTGACCACCTGCGGTGCCGAGGTGCAGAAAGGTAACGCCCCCACCGAGCGCAAGATTCAACGCCTGTTCCGCCGCGAGGAGGTGTCCGGCCTGATAAAGAAGTGCAACGATTTCGGTGCCGGCGGCGTGAGCGTGGCCATCGGCGAGCTGGCCGACGGCCTGCAAATCAATCTCGACAAGGTACCGAAGAAATATGCCGGCCTGGACGGCACAGAGTTGGCCATCAGCGAGAGCCAGGAGCGCATGGCCGTGGTGGTAGACCCCGCCGACGCTGAGAAGATGTTGAAGTATGCTGACGAGGAGAACCTCGAGGCCGTGGTGGTGGCCACAGTCACAGCTGAGCCCCGCATGGTGATCAGCTGGCGCGGCAAGGAGATTGTGAACCTGAGCCGCCGTTTTATCGACACCAACGGCGCCCACCAGGAGACCGAGGTCCGCGTGGCCATGCCCGCCGACAAAGAGACCGCGGAGACCGGTGCCACAACCAAACAAGAGAACGTCAAGAGCCGTTGGCTGGACAACCTCTCGAACCTGAACGTCTGTTCGCAGAAAGGTCTGGTGGAGATGTTCGACAGCACCGTGGGTGCAGGCAGCGTAGTGATGCCCTACGGCGGTAAAACACAGATGTCCCCGACCCAATGCATGATGGGCATGCTGCCCACCCTCACCGCCGAATGCGACACGGTGACACTGATGAGCTATGGCTACGACCCCTACCTGAGCAGTTGGAGCCCCTTCCACGGCGCCGCCTACGCTGTGGTGGACTCGGTGGCTAAGATTGCCGCAGCAGGCGGCAATGTCAGCCGTGTAAGGCTCACCTTCCAAGAATACTTCAAGAAACTGGGCAACAACCCCTACCGCTGGGGCGAGCCCTTTGCAGCACTGCTGGGTGCCTACAGTGCTCAGATGGGTCTGAAACTGCCCGCCATCGGAGGCAAGGACTCCATGAGCGGCACCTTCAACGACATCGACGTCCCCCCGACGATGTGCAGTTTTGCCGTGGGCATCAGCAATCTGAAGCATGTTGTCACTCCCGAACTGAAGCAGGCTGGCAACTATCTCTACCTGCTGGAGGTGAAGCCCGACAAGAACGGTATGCCAAACTACAAGATGCTGCTGGCCATGTACAACGCGCTGTATCAGGCTGTGGGCAAAGGCTCCATCAAATCGGCCTATGCCGTAGGTTTTGGCGGCATCGCCGAGGCCGTGAGCAAAATGGCCTTCGGCAACCGCATGGGCGTGATATTCGACGGCGACTTCAGCGAAGAGGAACTGTTTGAGAAGAAATACGGTGCCATCGTAGTGGAGGTGGTGAACTGCGGCTCGCTGCCTGCCGTGGCACGCAAGATTGGCCGTGTCACCGACACCGCCACCTTCGAGATTGGCGGCGAAACCATCGGCATGGACGAGATGCTGAAAGCCTGGACCGGGACGCTGGAGAGCATCTTCCCCACCCAGAGCGGAGCCAAGAACGACACCCCCGTCAGTCAGACCCAGCCCTACAAGGCCAAGCAAGTATATGTGTGCAAACACAAGGTGGCAAAGCCCCGAGTGTTCATCCCCGCCTTCCCCGGCACCAACTGCGAGTATGACTCGGCCCGTGCATTCATCCGTGCTGGCGCCGATGCCGACATCATGGTGTTCCGCAACCTCAATAGCCAACAGATTGAGGAGAGTGTGGATGCCTTTGCCAAAGCAATAAACAACAGCCAGATAGTGATGATACCCGGTGGCTTCTCGGCCGGCGACGAGCCCGACGGCAGTGCCAAGTTCATCACCAGCGTGTTCCGCAACCCCGCTATCAGCGATGCTGTGATGCGTTTGCTGAACGAACGCGACGGACTGATGCTTGGCATCTGCAATGGATTCCAGGCACTGGTGAAACTGGGACTTGTCCCCTACGGCGAGATACGTCCGCAAAGCGAGGATGCCCCCACCCTCACCTTCAACACCATCGGCCGCCACCTGAGCATGATAGCCCACACCAAGGTCGTCAGCAACCTGTCGCCCTGGCTGCAGCAGGCCGAACTAGGCAAGACCTATGTGGTGCCCATCTCACACGGCGAGGGCCGCTTCGTAGCCCCGAAGGAATGGATTGACCGCCTGTTTGCCAACGGACAGGTAGCCACTCAGTATGTGGATCTTGACGGAAACGCCACCATGCAGGAGCCTTACAACATGAACGGCTCGTACATGGCCATCGAAGGCATCACTAGCCCCGACGGACGTGTGCTGGGCAAGATGGCCCACAGCGAACGCTGGCGTCCCGGCACTTATCGCAACATCATCGGCGACCAAGACCAACGTATCTTCGAGAGCGGCGTAGCCTATTTCGCATAACAACAGTAACCCATTAAATCACGTTATATGAAAAAAACAATCGCATTATTCACCATGCTCCTTGCCACCATGGCCCTCTTTGCCAACCCTGTCGACAAAGAACGCGCCGACCGTGTGGCAAAGAACGCTGTAATACGATTCTGTGCCGAACTGCATGGCATCGACACCGACCTGCCTGTCGAGCTGACCTACATGTCGCCAGCCATGGACGCCAAGCTCCTCCACATCTATCAGTACCGCCATGGCGAAGTGGAGGGTTTTATCGTCATCAGCGGCGACGACATGAGCGACCCCGTGCTGGCCTTCTCCGACGAGGGCACACCGAATCTCTCCAACTCTTTCGAAACAAACCCCGCTTTCTGTCAACAGCTGAAACACTATTCCAATGAGTTAACCATCGCACGCAAAGCCAAGGCCACTGCACCCGCACACGTCACCCGCAAATGGAAGATGCTCGAAGAAGAGTATGTCCCTTCAAAAGGCGACATGTATAACGACCGCATCAACAAACTGCTGGGCGGTATGAAATGGGGGCAGGGCACACCTTACAACTCCCTCTGCCCGCGGAAAGCCATAACAGGTTGTGTGGCCACCGCTTTTGGCATGATTATGAACTACTGGGACTACCCCGAACACGGTTTCGGCCAACACTCTTACAACGGTGAAGACAACCCTGCCGCCTATCCCGGTTGGAATTACGGCGAGCTCACTGCCGACTTTGAACACACTTACTACGACTGGGCAAACATGGAAGACTATGCCTACATCAACAGCCCCGAGGAGGTGAAGACCGCCATCGGCACACTGATGTTTCATATCGGTGTGGCTCTCGACATGCGCTATGGCGAGAACGCCAGCGGATGCTGGTCGCTCCCCGAATACGCCATCTACGACACCAGCCTCCACCTCGACCCCAAAATCAGTGCCCCTTACCGTATTCCCAAGCACTTCGGCTACAAATTCTCCTATGCCGGCATGCGCGATTCCATCGGTAGCGACACCCTCTGGATGCAGATGCTTTACCAAAGTTTGGCCGACAGCATGCCCATCTACTACGCCGGTTGGGAGAGAGACAGCAGCGACGATGGCCACAGCGGCACCTCCGGCCACGGCTACATCCTCGACGGCTATTTCTCCGACGAGGTCGACTCCAACCTGTTCCACATCAACTGGGGGTGGAACGGCAACAACAACGGCCTCTTCAAACTCGACGCCATGACACCTTCCGGCTACGACTTCACCCAATGGCACGGTGCCGTCATCGGACTTGAGCCCGACACCTCTTACCATGGCTACGACCCCGCCGCCATCCCCATGCCCAGCATGGCAATGCCAAAGGTATATTCCCGCAACGGTCACATTGTGGCCGACGGAATCGACGGACAGGCCGCAGCGGTCTTCGACATGATGGGACGTTGCATCGCCACACGTCCCACCCATCAAGGCAACACATGGAGCCTCCATGTCCGTCCCGGCATCTATGTGGTACGTATCGGCCAGTTGCCGGCTCAAAAAGTAATCGTCATCAACAACTAAGACCCTTTTCACAGAAAACATAGAATCATGAGCAACGCAATCAACAACCTCCAGCCCGCCGCCATCTGGCACTACTTCGGCGAGCTGATGAATATCCCCCGTCCCTCGAAACACGAAGCCAAAGTGTCGGCTTTCCTGCAAGCATTCGGCCGTGGTCTCGGCCTTGAAACCCTCGCCGACGAAGTGGGCAACGTACTCATCCGCAAACCTGCTGCACCAGGCTATGAGAACGCCCCCGGCGTTTGTCTCCAAGCCCACATGGACATGGTGTGCGAGAAAAACGGCGACAAAGACTTCGACTTCCTCACCCAACCCATTCAGGCCTACGTCGAGGACGGCTGGCTGATAGGCGACGGCACCACCCTCGGTGCCGACGACGGCATCGGCGTGGCTGCCGCCATGGCCATTCTGGCCGACGACAGCATCCAGCATGGTCCCCTCGAATGCCTTTTCACTGTCGACGAAGAAACAGGACTCACCGGTGCCGCCAACCTCCGCACCGACTGGCTCAAGAGCGACATCCTCCTCAACTTCGACGACGAGGACGAAGGCGAGTACTGCATCGGCTGTGCCGGAGGCATCGACACCACCGTAGCAATCGACTACACCACCCGCCCCGTTCCTGCAGGCGAAAGCTCCTACCGCATCAAGGTGTCCGGCCTGACAGGCGGCCACAGCGGCGACGACATCAACCGCGGCCGCGGCTGCGCCATCAAGCTCCTCAACCGCATCCTCTGGAACGCCACCGAGAAGCACCTGATAGGCCTTGCCCGCATCGACGGCGGCAACCTGCGCAACGCCATCGCCCGCGAGGCTTGGGCCGACATCGTCGTGGCACACGACCACGAAGAGGATTTCAAACAGATGGTTGCCGACTTTGCCGAGCACATCCGCTTCGAATTCCGCAGCACCGAGCCCAACCTTCAGGTCGCCCTCGAGCCCATTGCCGAACCCGCCTGCCTTATCGACCGCCAGACCCAGTACAACCTTCTCAACGCGCTTTACGCCTGTGCCCACGGTGTGCTGGCCATGAGCCGCGAGATAGAGAACTTCGTCGAGACCTCCACCAACCTCGCCTCCGTTAAGATGGACAACCGCCAAATCCATATCGCCACCAGCCAGCGCAGCTCCGTCGAGAGTGCCAAGCATGCCGCAGCACAGAAAATCGAAGCCACCTTCCGCATGATTGGAGCCCACGTCACCCATGGCGACGGCTACCCCGGCTGGACCCCCAACCCCGACAGCAAAGTGCTCAAAGTGGGCGTAGAGACCTACAAACGCATGTTCGGCCACGACCCCATCGTCCGTGCCATCCATGCCGGCCTCGAATGCGGCCTCATCGGCGAGAAATACCCCAACATGGACATGATCAGCTATGGTCCCACCCTGCGCGGTGTCCATGCCCCTGGCGAGAAAATTGAGATTCGGACTGTCGAGATGTTCTGGAATCTCACATGTGAAATCTTACGCAATCTGAAATGATTGGAGTACTCGGAAGCGGTTCCTGGGCCACCGCCATTGTCAAGCTGTTATTAGAGCAACCCTCCGCAAGGGTGTGCTGGTATGTCCGTGAACCCGAAATACGCAAAAGCCTTGCCCAACACGGACACAACAACCGTTACCTTGGAGAAGTGTCCTTCGACCCTTCCCGCATCGAAATATGCAGCCATCCGCAGCAAGTCGTCGACCTATGCGAGACCGTCTATCTGGTCATCCCCACGGCATTCCTTCACTCCGCCCTGCAGCAGGTCAATCCCGACACGCTCCGGCAGCGGAACCTCGTTTCCGCCATCAAGGGCTTTGTGCCCGAAGCCGACATGGTCGTCACCGACTACTTGCAGCACTACTACAATATCCAACCCGACCACCTGGCCATCATCAGCGGCCCCACCCATGCCGAAGAGGTGGCCCGCGAGCGGCTCACCTTCATCACCGTAGCCTCTCCCAACCACCAACTGGTCGAGACCGTCATGCAGCAACTCCGCTGCCGCTACATCAACATCAACTCGTCCACCGACATGCTCGGCATACAATACGCCACGGCACTTAAGAACATCTACGCCGTGGCGGCAGGCATGTGTAAAGGCATGGGCAGCGGCGACAACCTCATGGCCGTACTTGTCAGCTACGCCATTGCCGAGATGCGCACATTCCTCCGTGTCATGCAGCCGAATACCTCCATCACCATCTCGCCCGAGAACCTGCCGCCTTACGTCGGCGACCTCCTCGTCACCTGCTACTCCCAGCTCAGCCGCAACCGCACTTTCGGAGCCATGATAGGCCGTGGCTACACCGTCAAGAGTGCGCAGCTCGAGATGCACATGATAGCCGAAGGCTACTATGCCGCCAAGAGTCTGGAAAAAGTGCGGAAGGAGCGCCATATCGATATGCCCATAGCGCAAGCCGTCTACATGGTGCTATACGAAAACGCACGACCCGATGTCATCCTCCGCGCTTGGCAGATACGCACCTCCAACAACAACTAACCCACCCAACCCATCAACACATCAACACAGCATCAACCTTACTATGAAACCACAAGTCAGCATCATCATGGGCTCCACCTCCGACCTCCCCGTCATGGAGAAAGCCTGCAAATTCTTTGAGGAGATGGAAATCCCCTTCGAAGTCAACGCCCTTTCGGCCCACCGCACCCCCGCCGAGGTCTCCGACTTCGCCCGCAATGCCGCCGCTCGCGGCATACGTGTCATCATTGCCGGTGCCGGCATGGCCGCTGCCCTGCCGGGAGTCATCGCCGCCGAGACACCCCTGCCCGTCATCGGCGTACCCATCAAGGGCAGCACCCTCGAAGGCCTCGACGCCACCCTCGCCATCCTCCAGATGCCTCCGGGAATCCCCGTGGCCACCGTGGCCATCAACGGCGCTCAGAACGCCGCCATCCTCGCCATGCAAATCCTCGCCCTGGCCGACAGCACACTCATGCAGAAACTCATCGACTACAAATCAGGACTCAAAACCAAGATAGTCAAGGCCAACGAAGAGCTGGCTCAACTGCAATACAAATAC
>Ga0247611_10001738_pt1 | contig 38148 bp, 32 predicted proteins | sample 177DNAGHGhighgp2_FD_192422 | JGI IMG/M metagenome (GOLD analysis project Ga0247611, IMG submission 192422) | Sheep rumen microbial communities from Palmerston North, Manawatu-Wanganui, New Zealand - 1770 DNA GHGhigh gp2 | ecosystem: Host-associated > Mammals > Digestive system > Stomach > Rumen... | reverse complement strand
GCGCTCGGCGCGACGCTGACGAACCCGGACGTCGAGGTGCTGCTGCGCTGGACCTGTGTATCGCAGGACGCGATCAGCGAACTGCGCGGGCTTGGCTGCGACATGATTGCGAACCGCGACGTCACGACCGAGGCGCAGCTGCAGGAGGCCTACGGTCTCTGCCGTGCAGAGAATGACGGCTCGCTCACCCCCATTCTTTCCCCCATCTGGAGCTGGGGCGAATTCTACATCCGTCTGATCCAAAGCATCTTTTCCGGCGCCTGGGAAGAACTGGGCGACCGCTCACAAAAGGCTGTGAACTATTGGTGGGGACTGAGCTCCGGCGTGGTGGACATCCGCGCCTCCGAGGCGCTCCCCGTCTCGATGGCCGAGCTTGTCGATATTCTCAAGCGAGGCATTATCTCCGGGCTGATTGCGCCCTTCTGCCGACACATCGTTGCGCAGGACGGCACGCTCATCAACGACGGCGGCCGCGCACTGACGCCGGAGGAGATCTTGCACATCGACTGGCTGTGCGACCGCGTGCACGGCAAGATCCCGTCCTATGACGAGCTCTTGCCGATCGCCCGTCCGATCGTCCGTCTTCAGGGGATCTACCGTGAGTCGATCCCGCCGGAAAAGGACGGTGTGCAGCTGTGAAGATCCTTCTTCTTGCCGACAAGGAGGATCCGTATCTCTGGGATTATTACCGTCCGGGTCATCTGGACGGGATCGATCTCATCCTCTCCTGCGGCGATCTGAAAGCAAATTATCTCAGTTTTCTGGTCACCATGGGCCGCGCGCCGGTTTTTTATGTGCACGGCAATCACGACCTGCGATATGAAACCAATCCGCCCGAGGGCTGCGACTGTATCGACGACAAGCTTGTTGAATACAAGGGTCTGCGGATCCTGGGGCTTGGCGGCAGCGCGATATACAGCCGAAACGCGTATCAGTATACCGAGCGGCAGATGAAGCGACGTATCTCCCGCCGATGGCTGGACATCAAGCGCCACGGCGGCTTTGACATCCTGCTGACCCACGCGCCGGCCGCCGGCTGGGGCGACGCGCAGGACTATGCCCACCGCGGCTTTGAATGCTTCAACGACCTGATCGATAAGCAGCGCCCGGCCTATCACGTCCACGGCCACGTCCATATGAATTACAGCCATGACGCGCCGCGCACCCTGCAGCACGGCGACACCACCGTGATCAACGCCTGGGGAAAATACATCCTGGAGATATAATAAAAGCGGAAGCCCGACGGGCTTCCGCTTTTTTATGAAAGGATCAATCCTCTTCCACGTCGATGAGCACCCAGGAGATCTTGTCCGGGTTGTCGGGCAGATAGTTCTGCACCACCGGCACAAAGCGCGAGGCCGCGACCGTCTCGGTGATGCTGCGCGTCACGTCCTGGAGATTATAGGTATAGGTTCCGCGGTCGGTCGGATAATAGACGCGGTCGTACAGCTTGAAAAACAGGGGCGTATTCTGTCCCGTTCCGGTGTCGGCCTTGACGAGCGAGACCGGCGTATAGCTGTAAATGGACAGGACCTTGCCCTTTTCGCGGTCGCTCAGCTGCTGGGCAACGCTGATGGCAAAGCCGCTGATGCCGCCCTCCGCGCTCGGCAGGGTGGACATCTCAGCGTTGTAGACGAATTCGACCTCGCCGCGATCCTCATCCGGAACCGGATGGCGCAGATCGGCCAGCACGACCTCGTCAAAGCCCATGTCATACAGCTCCCGCGCCATCTCGACGACATAATCGCGTACCTTCTGGCTGTAAGGGTCGAGCCACATGCCGATATCGTCGTAATAGTTCATGCCGGAGGCGGTCTTGAGCGCGACGAGCGAGCTGTAGGCCGGGTAGCGCTCGTCCACACAGCAGCTGATCTGGGCGACGAGATAAATGTTCTTTTCCTTGAGCATGTCGACGTAGCGCTGGATCGAGTTGGTCACCTCGGTCTGCACCGAAAGGCCGTAATCGAGGGCGGCCTTTGCGTTTGAATACCACATCAGATTGCCGCTGCGCGGCTTCATTTCGAAGAGCAGCGCGTTGCCGGTCTGGAGACGGGCGGCATATTCCTCGAGCTTTTCAAGTGTGATATTCTCGTGCGGCACAAAGATCGCACGCACGGGCTTCACGTCCGTCCGGGCAAGCGGCAGGACGCTGGAATAATCCGGCTGGTCAAAGCTGATCGAGACGCTGGTGTGCTCAAGCGCGGGCGTGTCGTCCCCTTCGCTGTCGCTCACAGAGGTAATCTCGCCCTCCCCGCCCATGATCGGCAGCACGACCTTGACGTCGTCCTTGGTGATGACGGCGTATTTCTGCATGCTGTAAAACAGGACGACGAGAAGCGCCACAAGCGCCACCGCCACAGCGACGATGACGTAATAATGCGTTCTCTTTGTCCGGCTGCCTTTATAAAATTCGGCGTTTCTTGCCATGTGAAAGCTTACTCCTCTATCATAGAGATGCGGCGGATATGTCTCTCATCGCCGGAAAACGGCGTATCCAGGAAGGTGTCGACGATCTTAAGCGCGAGACCGGGTCCCGTGACGCGCGCGCCCATCGCGAGGATGTTGGCGTCGTTGTGCAGCCGTGTCGCCTCGGCGGAAAAGCAGTCGCCGCAGAGCGCCGCGCGGATGCCGCGGAACTTGTTGGCGGTGATGGAAACGCCGATGCCCGTGCCGCAGATCAGAATGCCCTTTTCGCATTCGCCGGCCGCGACAGCCTTCGCCACAGCCTTGGCATAAACGGGATAATCACAGCTCGCCTCGGAATAGGTGCCGAAATCTTTTACCTCAAAGCCGCGCTTTTGCAGATGGTCAATGATCTCCGCTTTCAGGGCAAATCCGCCGTGGTCGCTTCCGATCGCAATCATGAGAGTGTTCCTCCGTGTTGTCTTTAAGATTCGATGAAACATCTTTTTTATTTTAGCATTATCCACCGGAACTGGCAAGTATGAAAAACGCGGCAGGGTCTCCCCTGCCGCGAGCTTGTCTGTGATCAGATCATAATACCGCGCTGCCTGGCCTCAAAGGTGAGCTGATCGCGGAAATCGGGATGCGCGATCGCGATGAGCTGCTTCGTACGGCTCGCAAGGCTCTCGCCGCGCAGATGCGCCACGCCGTACTCGGTAACGATATAGTCCACGTCGTTCTTGCTCGTCGTGCAGACCGCGCCGGGCGTCAGCGTGGACTTGATCTTGCTGATCGTGCCTCCCTTTGCCGTCGAGGTGAATGCAATAAAGCTCTTGCCGCCCTTCGACTGGGTCGCGCCGCGGACATAGTCGATCTGCCCGCCGGAGCCGGACATGTGCCTGGTGCCGACGCTCTCGGCACAGACCTGGCCCCAGAAGTCGACCTCCAACGCCGCGTTGATTGAGATCATGTTGTCGTTCCGGCAGATGACGTTCGGGTCGTTGACATAGTCTACCGGCATCAGCGCGATGGCCGGGTTGTTGTCGATATAATCATAGATCCGCTGCGAGCCGAAGGCAAAGGTCGTGACGGAAACGCCGCGGTGGATCTGCTTGCGGCTGTTGTTGACCGCGCCGCAGGCGATCAGTTCGACCATCGAGTCGGTGAACATCTCGGTGTGGATGCCGAGATCGTGCTTTTCCTTCAGCGCCATGCCGGTCGCGTCCGGGATCGCGCCGATGCCCAGCTGGATGCAGGCGCCGTCCGGGATCATCTCGGCAATATAGCCGCCGATGGTGCGGCTGGTCTCGTCGATGTTCGCCGCAGGCAGCACGGGCAGAGGCATATTGTTCTCCACGATGCCGTCGACCTGGCTGATGTGGATCTGCAGCCCGCACACGGCGCGGGGCTGGCGGTCGTTGACCTCGAGGAAGATGCGTCTGGACTTTTCGATCATCGCCTCGCTGTAAGACGAGACACAGCCGAGTGAGAAATAGCCGTGCTCGTCCATCGGCGAGACGGCGACGCAGAACGCGTCATAATCATAGCAGCTGCGGATCAGCTTGGGGATATCGCGATAGTAGTTGGGAATAAAATCGGCAAAGCCGGCGTTGATCGCCTTGCGGGCTCCGCCGCCTGCGAACCAGGAAACACCGTTGAGCTTTCCGTCCAGCGTCTTGTCCGCATAGAATTCCAGCGGATACACGTCAAGCAGCGTCTGCACCTTGACGTTTCGGATCTCATCGTTTCTGGCCCGCTCGGCAAGGGCGCTGATGATCTTCGGCGTGTGCGCCGTGGCGGCGTCCATTCCGATGACCCAGCCGCTCTCCACTCTTGCGGCGATCGATGCGGCGTCCGTAAGCTTCTGTCTGTACAGGTCCTGATACTCGCTCATGTTTTGTTTATCCTCCGTCAATGTTTTCTGCCTCGGCGCGGACGGTCGGCATACAGGCGGTTGTCCGCGATGCGGCTGTCCGACTCCTGCATGAATTTTTTGAGCTTGTCTTCAAACTCCTGATTGTCACTGCGCTCTGCGACCTCGCCCACGGGAGCGGAGGAGGTCTGACGGGGTCTGGGTTCGTTCTCCTGCCGGAAGGACGGGCGCGCGGGACGCTGCGGCGTCTGGGCCGCCGTTTCCTCCGCCCGTTTGATCGAAAGGTTGATTTTGCCGTCGTCGCTGATGCTCAGGATCCGTACTTTCACGCTCTGTCCGACCTGTACGAATTCATTGATGTCGGAGACAAACGCGTTTGCGATCTCGGAGATATGTACGAGCCCGCTCTTGCCGCCCGGCAGCAGCACGAACGCACCGAACTTCGCAATACTGGTGACCTTGCCCTCAACGACAGTTCCGATTTCCAATGCCATGTTATCCCTCTTTTTTTGTGCTGTTTTCTTCGGTAAAAACAAAAATCGTTTCGTTCGGCATCACAAGTCCAAGTCGATCGCGCGCCAACTTTTCGATTTCTTCCTCATCCGGCGGAGTGACGACTCTGCGCTCAAGCGCGTCCGTCTCTTCCCGGAGCTTCTGCACCTCCGAGCACAGCGCCCGGTGTGCCGCTTCCGCCTCCTCAATTGTATTTCGCACTGTGATGAAGCGCGCAAGCGCATACACCAACAGTATCACAATGACGATCCGGATGATTTCCGACGTGGTTTTATCGCCCGTAGGTTCACACCCTCTCAATATGTGTTAATATATAATATAAATTGAAAAAATGGAAGTATTTATTTCACGTTTTTGCGAACTTTTTTCAAAATTACGAGCATTTTTTCCCTGTAAATTCCAAATACCGGGGTCACCGAGGGGCTGATCCCGAAGAGATACAGTCCGAAAGCCGTCAAAAAGCCAGCAGGCTCCCATACGCCGAGTCTTCCCTCACAGAACAGCATACCGACGAGAAAGAGCTCCGCCGTACAGAAGAGGCAGAAAAAGAGGTCGCAGAGAAATCCTGCCGTCCGCCCTCCGACGGCGCGGATCTGCCGCAGCAGGTCATAGAGAAGCCCGGCTGCGAGGCCGCCCAGCGCGGCGGCGGTAATGGATATCGTCTGTGCTCCGATCGACATGCCCACGCCCTACCCGAACAGCCGCGACCAAAGCGAGCCGCCGACCGTCCGCTCCTCATAGCTCAGCTCATTGACGCGCCCGCGCAGCTCCAGGATGCCTGCCTCCAGATCGATCCGGTCGATGTGCAGCGCCTCGCCACGGATTGAAAGCTCCCCCATATCGGTCATCAGGACGACGACGTTTTCGTCAAAGCCGGAAACGTCGCTCACGCCCGTGAGGCGCATCTTTTCCCGGTTTTCCATCTCCAGCGTGTGCGCGCGTGCCAGGGCTTCGCCGCTTCTTTCTCCCAGCATTTCGCTCCCCTCCTTTGCTTTCTTTTACTACATATATATCGCTCGCGACGTGCGAATATGCCTTATGAAGCGGACGGTACGCTTTCTGTTTGACTTTGGCCGTGCAAATTGGTAATATAGGCCATTGGAGAGATCGTTTCTTTCCGATCGTTCGGATGAAAGGTGAGATTTCTGTATGAAAAGATCCTGCGGCGTTCTGATGCCGATGAGTTCTCTGCCCTCCCCTTACGGGATCGGCACCATGGGCAAAAACGCCTATCAATTTGTCGATTTTCTCAAGCGCTCCGGCCAGCACTACTGGCAGCTTCTCCCGCTCGGCCCGACGAGCTACGGCGACAGCCCCTACGCTTCGTTCTCCACCTTTGCGGGCAACCCGTATTTCATCGATCTTGATCTGCTCGTGCGTGACAGGCTGCTGAAAAAGAGCGAGATCGAAGAGCGTTTCTGGGGAAAGGATAACACGCGCGTGGATTACGGCGCGATTTACGAAAACCGTTTTCCCGTCCTGCGCTTGGCATACGCGCGCGGCAAGGAGCGCTTTGCCGACGAATTTGCCGCCTTCCGCGTCGATAACGCCTCCTGGCTCGAGGATTACGCGCTGTTCATGGCGCTCAAGGCGCACTTTGGCATGCGCAGCTGGGTCGAATGGGAGGATGAGGATATCCGTCTGCGCCGCCCGGACGCGCTTGCGCGTTATCGCAGCGAGCTTGCCGAGGACGTCTCCTTCTATGCTTTTCTGCAGTTTCTGTTCTTCCGCCAGTGGAAGGCGCTGAGAGCCTATGCGCACAAAAAAGGCATCGAGTTCATCGGCGACGTGCCGATCTATGTCGCGCTCGACAGCGCGGACGTCTGGAGCGAGCCGCAGTTTTTCCAGCTTGACGAGAACAATCTGCCCACCGAGGTAGCCGGCTGCCCGCCCGACGCTTTTACGGCGGACGGCCAGCTTTGGGGCAATCCGCTGTATGATTACGACGCGATGAAAAAGGACGGCTTCGGCTGGTGGATTCGCCGGATCGAGGGCATCGGCAAGCTCTACGACGTCATCCGCATCGACCATTTCCGCGGCTTTGAAAGCTATTGGGCCGTTCCCTACGGCGACAAGACGGCGCGTTTGGGCCGTTGGGTCAAGGGACCGGGGATGGATCTTGTCGGCGTGCTGACCTCCTGGTTCCACGATCTGCGCTTCATTGCCGAGGATCTCGGCTACACGACGCCCGAGGTGGAAAAGCTGCTTTCCGACTCCGGGCTTCCCGGAATGCGCGTGCTGGAATTCGGCTTTGATCCGACTGGCGACGCCCCCTATATGCCGCACAACTGCCCTGTGCACAGCGTCTGCTACATCGGCACGCACGACAACGAGACCGTGCGCGGCTGGGTATCCGGGCTCGACGGCAAAACCCGCCGCTTCGCCGGGGACTACATGCACATCACGCCCGATGAGGGCTGGTGCTGGGGCATGATCCGCACCGGCATGGCCACGCCTTCGTCGCTGTTCATTCTGCAGATGCAGGATGCGCTCGAGCTGCCGAAGAGCGCGCGCATGAACACGCCCGGCAATCCCTCCGGCAACTGGCAGTGGCGCATGAAGCCCGACGCCGTCACCCCGGAGCTCGCCAAAAAGCTCCTTGCCTATACCAGGCTTTACAGGCGCGCATAAAAGTTGAAAACGAAAAAGCATCCCACTGCCGACGGAACGGCAGCGGGATGCTTTTTATAGTCTTTTAAAACAGATGGATAGCGCCAAAGGTGACGAGCGTCATGATCGCCGCCGCGGCGAGCACGCCGCAAACGATCGCCGGCATGGCTTTTCTCATCGGCAGCCCCATCAGCGCCGCAACGAGCGCGCCCGTCCAGGCGCCGGTGCCGGGCAGCGGGATGGCGACCAGCAGGAAAAGCCCGATCTGGCCGTACTTCACGACCATTTCGCTTTTCAGATGCGCCCGCTCCTCTATCTTCGAGATAAAACCGTCCAGCGACTTTATCCTATCCCGCAGAAAAGTGAGAACATTTTTGATAAACAGGATAATGAACGGTGCGGGAAGCAGATTTCCCGCCACCGCCGCCAGCAGCGCCAGCGGATAATTCAGCCCGATCGCGATCCCATACGGCAGTCCCAGTCTCAGCTCCACCACCGGGAGCATGGAGATCAGGAAGGTCATGGTAAATTTCCCGATAACGGTATCAGTCAGCCACGTGATCATCCGTGTCCTCCGCATGCGAAGATTTGAACGCAAAGAATCTCTGTCCGAGATAATTGAGCACCGTATACAGCCCCATACCGACAACCATGGCGACGTTCGTCTGCACCGACTCGCTCGCGGAGGCGAGCAGCCGCAGTGTCAGCGGTTTTGCGATGCCGTAAGCAAGCAGCCAGCAGACCGCGACCGTAAGGGCAAACCGCGCGACCTGGGCCCAGGAGCGTTCCGTATTGCGAAATGTAAAATACTTGTTCAGGAAAAAGCTGACCGTGCCGCCGACGAGATAGTTTGCCGCCGAGCTGAGCCAGTAAGAGCAGCCGGCCAGATTATACAGCAGGAACATAACAAGCGCGCCGACGAGCGTGTTGATCACGCCGGTCAGCAGGAACTTCGGTATGGTGTTGTCGATCAATCGTTTCATAGCGGTTGTGAATTATACCATATTCTTTTTGTATATTCAACATTTCGCATAAAAAACATTCGGCGCGGTTCCTTTCTTTTGTCAGCCTGGGCAGCGTTTTACTGTTGCAATTTAGCGCGTTTTACTGTAAAATAATCACATTGTTTCTGCTGTTTTTCTTGTTTTTTCAGGCAGCACAGAGAGGAGAAACACTATGGATTTCCTGAACAGAATCGTCTCATTTCTTACCGGTCCGTTAAATACGGTCGCCTGGCTGTACATCTTTCTTCCCTGCGCGGTAGGCGGCGGTCTGTATCTGACGATCCGCAACAACTGGATCCAGTTCACCAAGCTCGGCTATGCGCTGAAGAACACGATCGGAAAGATGTTCTCCAAGCAGAAGGCCGGCGAGGGCGCCGTCACGCCCTTCCAGGCTGTTTCGACCGCGCTGTCCGCCACCGTAGGCACCGGCAACATCGTCGGCACGACGCAGGCGATCGCGCTTGGCGGATACGGCGCCGTTTTCTGGATGTGGCTCGCCGCGCTGATGGGCATGGTCACCAAATACTCCGAGGTCGTTCTCTCGATCCGTTATCGCGAGCGTGACGTCAAGGGCGACTGGGTCGGCGGCCCGATGTATTACATCCGCAACGGTATGGGCAAGAACTGGAAGTGGCTCGGCAGCCTTTACTGCATCTTTGCCGCTCTTGCCGCCTTCGGCATCGGCAACGGCGCCCAGGCCAAATCGATCGTCGGCTCTCTCAACGGGGCGATCGTGGCCTTTGTTCCCTCCGCCGCCTCCTCCACAGGCACGATCAACCTTGTCTGCGGCATCGTGCTGGCCGTGCTTGTCGCGTTGATCCTCTTCGGCGGCATCAAGCGCATCGGCGAGGTATGTGAAAAGCTTGTCCCCTTTATGAGCGCGTTCTACATCCTCTTTACGCTGATCGTGATCATCTCTCACATTTCCAGCATCGGCCACGCTTTCTATCTGATTTTTGCCAGCGCCTTCACCCCGCGTGCTGTCTTCGGTGCGACCTCCGGCATCGTGCTCAAGCAGACGGTGATCTGGGGCATGCGCCGCAGCGCTTTCTCGAACGAGGCCGGCTTAGGCTCCGCCGCGATCGCACACGCCGCCGCCGAGACGAAAGGTCCGGTCAACCAGGGCCTGTACGGCATCTTCGAGGTCTTCATCGACACCATCATTATCTGCACCCTTACCGCGCTGTCCGTCATCATCAGCGGCGTGGACATCAACTGGGGCGTCAAGCCAGGCAGCGAGCTGATCACGAGCGCGTTCTCCACGGTCTTCGGCACCAAGTTCGCCGCGCTCTTTGTGGCGCTCGCGCTGATGATGTTCGCCTTCTCCACGATCCTCGGCTGGTCGCTGTACGGCACGCGCTGCGTCCAGTATCTGTTCGGTCTCAAGGCCGCCAAGGTTTATCAGCTCATTTTCGTCGTGGTCGTCGTTATCGGCTCGGTCGCATCGATCGACGCGGTGTGGGATGTAGCTGACACGCTCAACGGTCTGATGGCGATCCCGAACTTTGTCGCGCTCTTCGCACTCTCCGGCGTCGTTGCCAAGCTGACGCGCGAGCACTTCTCGAACGATCTTTCAAAGAAGAAATAATTAGAACAGATCCCGATGCGGGGCGGCCATCCGCCCCGCATTTTTCGCATAAAAAGGGGCTTGCTTTTTCCGCAAGAGTGTGCTAATATAATTTGGCGCTGAGCGAAAGCCAGTTATTTCCGGGTGTAGCGCAGTTGTACTACGAGCCGTTGCCGAATTTGCGAGGCTTACGGATCGTGTATGCCGACTTTAGTCGGCAGTAGCGCGTTTCGCGCAATTTGAGAAAGATTTCCGGGTGTAGCGCAGTTGGTAGCGCGCTTGAATGGGGTTCAAGAGGCCGCTAGTTCGAATCTAGTCACTCGGACCAAATAAAGCAGATCGTCTTTTGACGGTCTGCTTTATTTCTTTCTGGGGTGGTATGAACTAGCGGCCTCTTGACATTCTAATAACGGCCGCGATGCGGCCGTGGCGGCGTTTGCGCCGCTGCGGCCGCTAGTTCGAATCTAGTCACTCGGACCAAATAAAGCAGATCGTCTTTTGACGGTCTGCTTTATTTCTTTCTGGGGTGGTATGAACTAGCGGCCTCTTGACATTCTAATAACGGCCGCGATGCGGCCGTGGCGGCGTTTGCGCCGCTGCGGCCGCTAGTTCGAATCTAGTCACTCGGACCAAATAAAGCAGATCGTCTTTTGACGGTCTGCTTTATTTCTTTCTGGGGTGGTATGAACTAGCGGCCTCTTGACATTCTAATAACGGCCGCTTGTTCGAATCCTGCGACTCGCTGCGCTCGCTTGCATAAGTTCGCGTTCGCCAAATCAGAGATTTGGACGCTCACTTAAGTCACTCATACCCAAAAGGGGCTCTGATCATGATACGATCAGAGCCCCTTTGCTTTGCACCCCATCCCGCAATCAAAACGCCTTATTCCAAGGGGCATCTCGACTTCTCACAGACGTTATACAACAAAAAACACTCCCCAACAAAGTGATTCAGCCGGGGATTTTTGCGTTACTTCTCAGGTAGATACAAGGGGTGATTTCTCAGATGGTCTGTATTGCTGCCCCGGGATCCCCGTTTGCTTTGGCAAGGTAGCGCCGGATTTCTTTCACCATCTTTTTGTTTTGGAAGTTCGCCTCAATTTCGTCCATATCTACGGTACGCCCGGAAAGAATCCCTTGGATCAGCACCTCCGCATACATTACCTCCCGGGTCATAGGATCCTTTAGGTACGTCAAAAGGTCAATATTCATTTTTTCGTTGATCCCCTCGATCATTCCCGCGAAAAAAGTACAGTCTTCGCCGAAAAGCTTTCCTATGCTTTCCATATACTGAAAGCCGGTTGTAACGTCCTCAAGCCTCATAAGTCTGCGCTCGACTGCCGCGAGACTTCCTCCGTTGAGCAGCTTATCTGCCGTTGTATTCAGTATATCGCACAAATCGAGAAGAATACCGGTATCGGGAAGCGTATCCCCATTCTCCCATTTTGAGACGGCCTGAAAAGAAATATTCAACTTCTCTGCCAGTTTTTTCTGCGTCATGCCGGCAGCCTTCCGTAAATGCTGGATATAATGTCCGATCTTCAATGTATCCATTGTATGCTCCTTAGTCGTTCACTCTTCTTGCGGCCCGCGATACCATGATACTGTAAGAGAAGCAATTCGTAAATAACGAGAAAAGCGAGAAAACTCTACTTTTGGTAGAATAAGCCTTCCGAGCGGATCCTTTTGCCCTTATGAGCGCCGCGCCGGCCATCATTCTCTGCGTCAACGAGCCGCTTCGTCAAGCAAAACGCGAACTTTTTCAATGTTCTCCATGTTATCGGCAGCGGATAAGTTTGCGTTTGCCGGATCAACAACAGAGCGCATACCCGGCTCGCCCTGGCCATGTTAAGAGAGGAGCGAAAGATAAGAAATCCGTGGGCTACGGCGACGACGAATGCAACTTCCATCTGATGAGCCGGGAAAGAGCCGGGGAGCTTGGCTTCGTGCCGGGTCCTGACGCAAAATAAGCTTATCCGGATTACACAACGGCAAGAAATCCCTCTAGCCCGACGTTTATCCCTGTCATGATCATCTTGGTTTTCTGACAAAGAAGAGGTATCGTTCGATACCTCTTCTTTGTTGCTTCAAGTGATTTGCACGTCTGCGGTCTCTTGTGTTCGATTGCCCCGCCTGGTGTGTCTTTTTCTTTTCAAGATCAGTTTCTTTATGCTATAATCGGTTTATCGATCGCTTCCTGCGGTATTTTCTTCTTTTCCTGACAAGACCGTCTGCGCTCTTCCGCCTGTTCCGGCGGATGGCGCATATCTGAAAACCATACATTTACGGAGGTTGCAGGCAATGAAAACCAGACAGATCCTCGGCGACGTTCTCATCTTTGCCGCCGTCCTTTTTACGATCTATCTCTCCGTCATCATGATCCACCGGATCCGCACGGTTGTCCTGAAAGATACTTATTTCAGTATTTTCCGATACGAACTTCTCGCCTGTGCGATCTTCCTGCTCTTCGCCTTTGACCTGCGCTTCGGCTTTTTGACAGCAATGAGCTTCAAGGCGCTCAAGATCGTTGGGTGGCTTGTCCGCATCCTTGTCGTGCTTGCCTTTTCCGTGATCCTCTTTTTTGTCGGAAAAGTCACCCTCGGCAGCTTTGTGCGCACGGCCGAGCCTGTAGAGCATGTCCTGGTGCTGGGGCTTGCGCTGGAGAACGGAAAACCGACCGCCGATTTGATCTCCCGGCTGGATACCGCGGAGCGCTATTGGCGCGGCGAGCCGGAGTCGTCGCTCGTTCTGACCGGGGGAAACCCGGATCCGTCCGGAAGGACCGAGGCCGGTGTCATGCGCGATATTCTGCTCGAACGGGGCATTCCGGAAGAGGCGCTGATCCTTGAGGATCTGGCAGCGAGCACAAAGGACAATTTCCGCAATGCCGCACGGCTGATCGATCCCGGCGAGCCCGTCGTACTGATCAGCAGCAATTATCACATGGACAGAGCTGTCAGGACGGCAAAGGGCGCCGGTTTCACCCATGTCCTGCGCCTGCCCGCCCCGTCGTCCGTCCTTAACTTCGGCGCCAATGTGATGTGGGAGGTCGTTCTGGAAATGAACGCCTGGCTACACAAACAATAAAGAACGGGCGATATTTGGCACACATTCCCCGGGCAAAAAAAGAGGACACCGACGGTGTCCTCTTTTTGGGTTTTATTTTTCCACGATGCCGCTTACGGCAACGATCTCAAGCACAGGCGGCTCTTCCGTCATATAGTGGATGTCGTTCATCCAGATCTCGCCGTCGGCGAAGCAGATGCCCTGGCCGTTGAAGAACATGTTCCGGCAGCTCTCCTCTTCCATAACAGCTCTGTCGCTTTCATGCACGGTTTTGCCGTTCATATAGGCAAGGAACTCTTCCTCGCTGTTGACCTTGACGTCCGGGTACATGCTGATCGGATAGCGGATCAGCTCCGCGATCGTCGCCCAGTCCTCCGCGAGATATGCCTCGCGGACGGTGGCGGCAAGGCGCTCGACCTCGCTCTTTTCCATCGCGGTCACCATCGCGTAATAGTTCGGATCCTCCTCCGCGGCAGCTTCCTCTGCCTGTTCCGTCTCCTCAACAGGCTGTCCGCCGAGAAAGACCGTGCCGTCAGCGATGTGCTCCTGGTCGTCTTCCCAGCTCAGCGCGTAACGCTCGCCGTCAAAGACGATGCGGCCCGTGCCGTCCGTATAGACCTCGGTCTCGGCAGGATCGGACTCGTCGTCCGTAAAGACAAGATCGGTCTTGACGCAGTTGCTGTAGGCAACGCTCAGCGTCTCTTCGTCAAAAGGACCGCTCATGACCCATTGGCTTTTCTCCGCCGCGCCGTTAGCCCAGGTGACGGTGATCTTCGCGCCGTCTTCTCCCTCAGCCTCCACCAGAAGGCTGCCCTTTCCCGCGCCGTAGAGACCGACAAAGTTCATCACGGGGTTCTGTCCGTCGCCGGTCGTTTCAGCCGCCGGCTCCGCAGGAGCCTCGTTCTGAGGCGCCGTATTTGCACGGCCGCAGGCCGCGAGTAACACGAGCAGGCAGGCCATCATCACGATCAAAAGCTTTTTCTTCATTCTCATTCCTCTCCGCCGTCCCCGTCGGGGACAGCTGCCGTCCGTTCCGACGACAGTTGGCATTGTAGCACCGATCCGCTTCCGAAGGCAAGACAGGTTAAGGTAAGCAGAATAATCCGAACCACGGTTTTCCCGGGCCGGAATCCGCCCATCCTTCGTTAAAATACTCGGCAATACGGAAGTATTCCCTGCGTTTTTGCCTCGGCTGGACGAATTCCAGCTCTAGGAAAACTCTTTGACCAAAACGGATGAGATTTCGGATGATTTTGGGTGCGGAGGAAGAAGGCTTGCTTTCCGCAAGTCAATGACGACAAGCCCAAAAGCGCCGGAAGATCGCCGTTTTGGCGGGTTCGGATTATTCCGCTTACCTTAAGAAAACTTATGGGTTTTCTGAGAAGAAAAGAGCCTGAGATTCGACCTCTGGCTCTTTTCCGATCAATTCGGGCAGATCAGTACCAGCCCGCGTCCGTATAATTGCTGTCGTCTGCGATAAAGCTGTCGACGATCCCGTGGTCGGCATACGTTACGTCCACGCGGAACCAGCCGCGCGACGAGGTATACACCATGTTCCACGCATGGAAGACCGTCGTTCCCTGTTCGACGTTGCCGTACACGACCTTGGCCGGGATTCCCTGGCTGCGCAGCATCGCCGCGGTCACGACCGCGTAATCGAGGCAGGTCGCCGTTTTGCGCGCAAGGATCTCGTCAGGATCGCGGATATAGGTCTGGTCGCCGTTTTCGGCAAGCGTATCGTCATAGTCGAGCTCCCCGGCGACATAGCTTTTGACAAGCTCGATCTTTCTGTCGTCGTTGCTCTCGCCCGTACAGAGCTTTGCCGCCGCGTTCACGCAATTCGAATACCCGGTGAACCACACATAGGTGCTCGGCCGCAGGAAGGGCTGGAACTCGTCGAAGAGCGCGGCGTCGCAGGCGCCCTCCATCGCGCGTTCATAAAGCTCGGCGTTTGTGCTGTCCTTGACCTTTTTCATGATCTGGATCGCATAATGCCCGCTTCCGTCGCTGAGCGGATAATAGGCGACCTCCCCTGTCCTGGGGACCAGATAGACGCGCTCTGCTCCACTGTCGGGGATGATCTTGACGCGGACCTCTTCTTCGCTTTTGGCCGTGAGGGCGATATAGCCCTCGCCTCCGTGGGCGGCGTCGATGGCAAAGCTGTCGTTGGTCTCGGCCGGGGTGAGATAAGAGTAGACCGGCAGATACCGCACAGCCGCCGCAGACTTTTTCCTGCCGCCGCCGAAAGCGGCAAGCGATGCCGCGCTTTGCAGATACAGACTGCAGAGCACAAACAGCGCGACAAGGCCGCTGATGATCGCATTTCGTTTACTGTTCGTCATATACGTTAACTCATCGGTGAAAAATACAGGATCGGTTGCAAAAAAGGCTTCCAAAAGGCCTGTTTTGTTATTATACCCGATTTTTACAGTTGTTTCAAGTATGAGCTCTCTCTTTTCCGCTCTGAGAAGCATGCTTATCGCTTTTTCTCCCCATTCGGAGAAAATAAAAGCAGGCAGGAGGCCTTCCCTTTTCCTAAAGAGAAAATCTCCTGCCCGTTTATCGGATCGGATATATCCGTCAGGCCGCGGCGTCCATCGCGTTTGCCGCAAGATAGCGCTCGATGCGCAGCGCAACGTTCGCCTGGAGGCTGCGGTAGAAGAAGAGATAGTCATAGACGTGATACGCGCCGTCGGGCAGACCGGGAACGATCGCCGGATACTCCGCCGCCTCGACGTCCGTCACCTTGACGACGCCGCGCGCTTCGTCAATATAGCAGCCGCAAAGCTCCGCTCCCTCGGCCGAGATCCCGCCGTCATAGTTCGTAAAGCAGGAGCCGGGGTTCTCGCTCCTGTCGGCAACCGTGCCGTCGGTCTTCCAGTTCAGCGGGTTGATGGAGAGCGCCTTTTGCGAGGCGGGATTGATAAAGGTCTCCGTCACCTCCGGCGCTTCGCAGTCAAAGCTGATGACGACGCCGAGATCATCCTCTGCCGCGGCCGGGCGGATTTGGGGATACGCCTTCGTCATCTCCTCCGTCACGGGCCAGCCGATGCCGTACACCGCGACGAGACGGTCAAAGAGCTCGTCCTCTCCGAAATACTCCTCCAGCAGGCGGTAGCACATATCCGCTCCCTGGGAAAAGCCCGCGAGCAGGATCGGGCGGCCGTTGTTTTCATGCTCGAGATAATACGAAAAGGCCGCCGAAACATCGCTGTATGCAAGCTCAAGATAGCTCTCGCGCGCCTCCGGAGAGAGCTCATAGATCTTCATCGCGCCCTGGCGGTAATAGGGAGCGAACATCCGCGTCTGCTCCTCATAGAGCCCGCGCTCCATATTCAGCGCACCGAGGAACGATGCCTTTGTCCTCTCGTCGTCCATCGACATGTTGTACTCCTCGTTCATGTCAACAGTCGGGCAGATGAGAAACAGATCGACTTCTTTTCCCTCGCCTTCCGCATAATAGGCCCAGTTTTCGGCCGCAGAATAATCGGTCGTCGCTATTTCCGGCGCCGCGGCCTTCCCGCATCCCGTCAGCATAAGGCACAGTGCCAGCAGCACGCACAGAACGGCAGTTGTTTTTTTCATGTTTTTCTTTCTTCCTGTTCTTTCTGTCTTATATCCGGATCGTCAGCACGTTCAGTCCCAGGATGTTCTGATACTGCACGTCCCGCGCGATCTTAAAGACCATGCGGATGCCGATGTTCTTTGTCAAATCGTCATTTTCCGCGATCTTCTGTCTCTCGCCCGGGTCAAAGGGAACGCAGTCGTCCCGCAGCCGCAGGATCACGTCGTCGGCCTTGTGCACGACACGGACGTCAACCGTATGGGATTTGGTGTTCTTCGTAAAGCCGTGGTCGATGATGTTGCCCGCCATTTCTTCCATGGCAAGGCCCGCGAGATAGGCGCGTCTTTCATCCACGCCGCGGGAACGGCAGAACGCCTGCACCTCGCGGGAAACGGAGACGACCTCCTCCATGCTGTGAAGGGACAGATCCATCCGCTCGCTCTCCGGCGCGCCGAAGTCGTCGGGGATGACCATATAATCGTCCATGGTCCGGGGAAGATGCTTTTTCTTGAGGTACGAATAGCCGACGATAACGAGTACGCAGACGACTCCGTTGAGCACGTTTGCGACATATACACCCCGGATGCCGAGCTTTGCAATCAGCAGCGCAGTAAAGCCAGCCACACAGACCACGCCGTCAAGCAGCGAGAGCGTGTGGACAAGCCCCTGCTTTCCGGAGGCCTGGGCATAGCAGGTCGCGTGCATGCACAGCACGCTCAGCGGCATGCACAGCGGCAGGATCCGCAGCCCCCACACCGTCATCTGATAGACCGGCTCTGCAGGATCGCGGTAAAAGATCCGCGTCATCGGAACGGCGCAGAGGATGATTCCCGCGACGACCGCGCACATCATGGGAAGATACCGCCGGAACATCACGCGCATGACGTCCGTCAGCGACTGACGATCCTCCTCGCCGATGCTCACCGAGATCATCAGTCGCGAGACTGCGAGCATTCCCGTGGGGAGCGCCCAGAAGATGCGCATCAGGTTGTCCGCCGCGGCGATGGCCGAAATGCCGACGCTGCCGACAACGATCTCGATCAGGTGGTTTACGATCAGGCCGCGCGCGGTCTGATAAATATTGCTGGCCGCGCCGGGGAAGCCGATCTTTACGATATCGCCGCATTCCCGCCACTGAAGTTTCTTCGCGCCGATCTTCAGATGGGTCTTGCCGGAGAGAAACGGCCAGGCCTCGACAAGGACAAAGCTCCACATGCCGAGCGAGGTGGCTAGCGCCAGGCCGAGAGCCTCCATATGCATGACCTGGATGAAGAGGAAATTCAAGATCAGGTTGACGATGATGTAGACGATGCTGGCGAGCATCGTCTGCTTTCCCTTGTTCTCCAGCGAAAGGAAGGCCGGAAGCTGCGCCCCGAGCACCGTCGGGAACAGGCCGACCGTCTGGCCGAGCAGGTAGCGGTTAAAGATCGGGCGCACTGTCCCGTCCCGCGTCAGAAAGTCGGTGAGGTCAAAGCTCAGCATCAGGAAGAAGATCACCGTGAAAAGCGCCGCGATCAGGGCCGAGAGCAGCAGATTGAGGGAGAAGACGTTCTGCAGCTTCCCCTGCTGGTTCTGCCCCATATATTTGCCGCAGAGGATCACCGAGCCGCCGGCGAGCATCGTGGCGATCGAGGTGACGAGCATCCCGACCGGCCCGTACAGACCGACGGCGCTCATCGCGTCGACGCCGACGTAGTTCGTGGCGAAAAAGCTGGACACGATGCCGTTGACAGATCCGACCGCGGCAAGCAGCACCTGGATCGGAAGCAGGCGCAGCATCAGCTTCGCCATGATCTTCATGTTGGCGTTCGGTTCCCTCATACTGCTTTCTCTCTTTCCCCGTCACAAGTCTCTGCCTCGGCGCCGTCCGCGTGTCTGCCGCCGCGGTACTCCATACAGAGCATCGTCAGGTCGTCGAACTGCTCGGAATCCATTTCAAAGTTGTTGACAGCCGCCTCGACCGTTTTCAGGATCTCCTCGGGCGTGGCGTCGGGGTCGGCGTTGAGCGTCTGCAACATGCGCTCCGTGCCGAACATCTCGCTTCTCGCGTCCGTCGCCTCGGGCACGCCGTCGGTATACACAAACAGCTTCGCCCCGGGCCTGAGCTGCAGCTCGTATTCTTTATAGCGGATGCCGTCCATCCCGCCGATAACAAGGCCGTGCTCGTCTTTTACCAGTTCAAAAGCGCCGCCCGGCTGCTTCAGGACAGGGTATTCGTGCCCTGCGTTGGCCGCCCGCAGCTTGCCGGTGGAGATCTCGAGGATACCGAGCCACACCGTGACGAACATCTCCTCACGGTTGTTCGAGCAGATGGCGGCGTTCGTGCTGGTCAGGATCTCCGCCGGGGACTTGCCCATCATGGCGCTGTTGGCCAGGATGATCTTCGAGGCCATCATGAACAGCGCGGCCGGCACGCCCTTGCCCGACACGTCCGCCATCACCATGCACAGATGGTCGTCATCGATCAGGAAGAAGTCATAGAAGTCTCCGCCGACCTCCTTCGCCGGGTGCATGCTGGCATAGATGTCAAACTCCTCCCGATCCGGGAAGGCCGGGAAAATGTTCGGCAGCATGTCGGCCTGGATGCGCGTGGCGAGAGAAAGCTCCGTCCCGATACGCTCCTTTTCCGCGGTGATCCGGGTCAGGTTTTCCTCGTGCTCGACCAGGTCTCGCTCCATGTCCGCCATAATGAGACTCAGGTTTTCCACCTCGTCGCCCGTCCGGATATTGAGCAGGGAGAAATGATCTGCCGATCGGTCGCCCTCGCGGGTGTCGCGGACATAGTCCTGCGCCGCGTCGGCGATGGCGTTGATCGGCTTGACCAGCGTCTTTTTCATATGCTGCGTCAGAAAATAGGCGACGATGAGCGTGACAATGCTCGTCGCAATCACATACTGGATCACGAACGAACGCATCCCGGCCGCCACTTCCTTGAGCGAGATGTCCGCGAGGATGAAGCAGGGCGTCGCGTCCTCGCCGCTGTAAACCGGTACGCCCGCCGTGCACAGCCAGGCGTAGTTCTCCCGGTTTCCGATATAGTACAGCTTGTCCTTTCCGTCCCAGTTCAGGAAGCTCTCGATCTCTTCCGCGTCGACCGGCTCCCAGTCGCCCGGCTCACAGATATGCCCCGGTCTTTCGTCCGGGTCAGTCACATAGACGATCGCGCCGGTCTCCCTGTCATAGACCGCGAAATAAACATCGTTCACATCGCTCGCGGCGAGAAACTCCTTCAGGATCGCACGGAGGACCCAATAATCCTCCTTTTCGGTGATGTGGGAGAAATGGGCGCGGAATTCGTCCGACCGCGGTTCGGCGCGCTCCTCCTCACTCATGGCGTGATAGATCTCCATCACATCGCTCGAAAGGCTCTGGGTATCGATCACCTGCTCCACGACCGCGGCCGCCGAGCGCGAAAGGCCAAAAGCCTCGCCGATACACTGGCCGACGAGCGCGTTGGTATACAGCCCAAGCCCGATCAGCAATGCTACCAGGCCGAGCACGATCGAGCCCATCAGTGCCGAATGGAACACGCGCGCAGCAAGAGAGTAGTGTTTTCTCTCCATCTCATTCATTTCTCTGACAGTTTTCTCCGGCATGGTGTTCCTCCGTTGTTTTGATTTGACCCGTTTTCCATTTCTCGGGGTCTTTGTCAAATGCTCCTTGCCGGGATCGGCGCATAAAGGCCGATCCCGCCGGGGAACATTTGCGTTTTTCTCTCAGCCCTCTACAGGCTGAGACAGCCCCGCAATGTCAAGCGCGACGCTCTGGGTGACCTCGGTCTTGCCCTCGAGGTTTTCATAGACGAACTTCAACGTCCAGCCCTTGCAGAGCACGCAGTGGTTGATCCCGGACACGACCTGGGAAGCGAGATGCAGTACGGCGTCCTCGACCTCGACGCTGCCGTCCCTATCGACCGTCCAGCCGCCAAGCAGCTGTCCATTTTCCGCATCGGCACTTACGACCTCACCGCTCTCCGCGATCCTGCCGAGATCAAGCGCGGCAATGTTGCGGATCTCCGCCTTGCCCTGCAGGTCTTCATAAACCGTGACGACGGCGTAATAGGGCTGCGCGTCGGGGTAAACGACCGTGGCCTCGGCGAGGATGCTGTAATTCGTGCCGGAAACCAGCTGCGTGCCAAGCAGCGCGACAGGCGTGTAGTTCACGCCCATGAGGCCCTCCATCGCCTTGTCAAAGGCGGCCTTCGCCTCGGCCGAGAGCTCGCCGGAGTCATTCAGCGTCCAGCCGCCGACGGCAGCCGCTTCTTCCTTTTTCTGTCCGCACGCGGCGAGAGAGAGAAGCATCACCGCAAGCAGTACCATTGCGATCCATTTTTTCATGTTCGTTTTCTCCTTATGTGTTCCATTTGCAGTATTTTCGAAGCAAAGAACTTCCTCGATCCCCGGGATCATCTTCGGCGCTCTCTTTCGATCACGCTTTTTTTATTGTAATCAATTCTTCGCGTTCTGTCCAGTAAATAAATCAAATTGCCTCTATCAGCGTCGACGCGTTGTGCATTTGTCACAAGAGCGCCTCTTCTGCACGTTCTCCCCGCGGCGATCCTTTTCACGCCCGACCACTTGCAATGGCGGCGCGTTTTGTCTAAAATAGAAGCATAAATGATCCTGTATGCGGAGGCAAAGCATGCGCTTTGATTTTTATGTGAGGACAAAAGAAGATCTCATCGAAGCTGTCGAGGCCTTCGGCATCGTGCCCTATTTTGCCAACTCTCTGCCCGGCTTCTCCCTCGAGGAGCACTGCCACCCCGCCGCGCTGTGGTCGGACACGGGAGAGTGCAGCTGGGACTGGAAGGGCCCCGTGATCCGCGAGACGAACTGCGCCTACGGCAAGTTTTTCGAGAAGAAGGCCGTTTATGTCAGCCGCGAATGGTTTTTGGATCTGGCGAATTACCGCCGTGACGGCTATGACTTTGACGCGCGCTATGACGACGGTCTCGCCCGCTTTGACGACAAGGAGCTCTTCGAGCTCATCGACGCGAACGCGCCGATCCTGTCAAAGGAGCTGCGGGCGCTGGGCGGCTATGCCTATACGGCGCGCAGCGGGCAGAAGACAGAGGGGAAAAAGGGCTTTGACGCCTCGATCACGCGCCTTCAGGAGCTCGGCTATGTCGTGATCAGCGATTTCGTCTATTCCGAGGACAAATACGGCAACCGCCGCGGCTGGGGCGTCGCGTCCTATTCCACGCCCGAGAAGTTCATGGGCAGCGATTTCACCGACCGGGTCTACGCCCGCTCGCCGGAGGAGTCGTACGCGCGCCTGCTCGCACATCTGCACGAGCTGCTCCCCGAGGCGGGAGAAAAAGAGCTGAGGAGATTTCTGAAATGATCGAGCTGAACCTGCTGCTGTTTCTTGTTACGACCGTATTGTACATCAGCTATTTCTTTTCCGAAGGAAAAACGAACGTTGAGCGCGGTCTCGCGGCGCTGCGCTTCTTTACGGTGCTGTCCAATCTCTTCTGCGCCCTCGCCTCGCTTCTGCTGGCGATCGCGCTCGTCGGCGGCTTCCCGCTGCGCCTGGCCTGGCTTTTGAAATACGTTTCCACCGTGGCTGTCGCCGTCACCTTTACCACTGTCATGGTCTTTCTCGGCCCGCAGTACGGATACGCCGATCTGTTCCGCAAGCGCGATCTTTACTTTCATCTGATTGGCCCGCTGCTCGCCCTCGTCTCTTTCTGCTTTACCGAGCGGTTTTACCCTCTCTCCTTCGCCTCGTCGCTGCTCGGCGAGATCCCCGTTATTCTCTACGGCGCGTTCTATCTCTACAAGGTCGTCCTCGGCCCGGACGAGGGGCGCTGGGATGATTTCTACGGCTTCAACCGCGGCGGAAAGTGGCCTGTGGCTTTTGCCGCGATGCTGCTCGGCACGTTTTTGCTCTGCGTCGTCATCCGCTGGCTGTACAGACTTTGATCCATCGTTATTGGTTTACATAATATTAGGAGGAGGACGCTGTGAAAAAGAAAACATTGACCGCGCTTGCTGCGCTTGGGATCCTCGCCCTCCTGCTCGTGGTGCTGCTTCTGGTCGCCGGCCGCACCTCTCTCCTGCTCCGTCCGCTTGAGATCGTGCAGGAGATCGACCCGACGCCCGAGCCTACGGCGCACGTCCATCGCTATGACACGCAGACGCACCTGTGCGCCGAATGCGGCGAGCCCTGCCCGCACGAAAACGGCTTTGACGAATCGGGCCGCTGCGCCGACTGTCTCTGGCTCTGCCCGCATGAGACACACAGCGCCGAGACGGCCGCCTGCCCGGTCTGCGGCAAACAGTTCAACCACCACTTCGGCATGGACGGCGTCTGCGACGTCTGCGGCGCCGAGGCCGCGCTCTACACCGTCGAGCTGCCGGACCGCTACTTCTCCCCCGCCGCGCACAGCGGCCGCTGCCTGCGCGATTCTCTGACGCTGCCAGACGGACTGACGCTTGAGCTCGCGGTGTATCTGCCCTGGGACTATAACGAGGAAACGCGCTACAATGTCGCTATCATGCTCCACGGCGACGGCGGGAGCTGCGACGACTGGACCGACGCGCCGGAGCACACCCACCGCGGCGACATCCGGTTCTATACCGTCTATGACAACATCGTTGAGGAGCATCTGTGCGATCCCTTTATCGTCGTCGGCATCGACAACCGCTTTCTCAAAAGCAGCTTTTACGGCGAGGGGCTGATCGAGGATACGCTCCTGCCCTATATCGCGCGGACCTTCTCCACCTGGATGGAGGGCGAGAGCCACGACGAGATCGCCGCGGCGCGCGATCATATCGCGATCGGGGGCCTCAGCCGCGGGTCGATCTACACTTACGGCGTTGGGATGACCCGCTGTCTTGACGTGGCGGCAAACTTCTGCTGCTTTTCCAACGGCTATGTCGGCGACGTGCCGCGCCAGATGCGCGCGGAGGGGCAGGATCAGCTGCCCATCCGAAGCTATATCGCAACGGTCGGACTCATGGACGAATATATCTATGTCCGCGCCCACCGCTATGATTACGAGGTGCTCTGCACCGCCATCGACACGATCACCGACGGGGAGAACGCCCGGATGTTCGAGATCGAGGCGGGACACAACTTCATCACCTGGACCACGAGCTTTTACAACGCGCTGCTTTTGATGTTCTGATACTTCGGGCAGTGAATTGTCAAACTAAGTGCAACAGTTAAGGAGTTCGAGATCCCACAGGGATTGAGCAGAATGGAAGTTCAGAACCTTACGAGGCCTGGCGTTGATCAACGCCAGGTTTCGTTTTAAAGTAGGCTCATTTCATAAAGAAAAAACCGGTATACAGGTGAGCCCAGTAAACGCCGGGCTTTGTAATGGACTGATGAGAGCCACTTTTCATGCAAAACATAGCGGCGTTTCACTCGCAAGGGTTTTGCTTTTATTATTAGGCCGCTCCTCTCTCCCGTCAAATGAAAAAACAAGACAGCCGACCTGAAGTCGGCTGTCTTGATCTCAATCGTTCACGTCGGGTGAAAGCGTCTCCGCGGGAATGGGCAAGCCTCCCGCGCTGGCGACGGGGACAAGCTGGCCGTGGATAACGGTGCGCTCGTTGTAATAGGAATAGGCGCAGGTGGACAGCAGCACATGGTGCAGCTGCGGGTCGGGCTCAACGTCGGAGGTAAATCCCGACTCGGCCTTGGCCCGAAGGATATAGTCCTCAAACTGCTCGTCCGGCTCGTAAAAGATCGTATAGGTATCCGAGGTAGCCGGCGTCGAACGTACGCTGTAAAGATCGATCCTGTAATCCTGCTCGGGCGTGAGAAGCCACATCACGGGATGCGCATCGTAGTAATCCTGCTCGAACCAGTTCTTCAGGGACGCGAACATCGTTTTATTCTGCATGTGATGTCCGTAAATGATGATGTTCGAATCCTGAACACCGGGCCTGTTTCCGGCGTCGGAAAAGATCGTGCCCGTGCCGGAAGGCTTGCGGTCGTAACCGTAGTCAAGATAGAAATCGTTGTTGTCACAATGCGCCACCGGATAATTGATCACGGAATCCTCGCAGTAGATCCAGGCGAAGATGTCGCCGTTGAGCTCCTGGAGCTCCTGAAAATCCACCACGATCGGCGCGCGTTCGGGCTCGTCCTCGGCAAGCGGCTCGCTCACCGGCGTTTCCGTGCTCTGAATGCTTTCCGGCGTCGGTGCGGGAGCGCTCTGGGTATAGTTCTCCGACGCGTCGCTGTAAAGCTTTTCACCGGCGCGGTACCACAGCCGGATTGAAAGCAGGTTCCCGACAGAGTACAGGAAAACGGCCAGCGCCGCCACGGTCAGTATTCGTATGATCCATTTCTTGAGCATCTTTTTCTCCGTTTTGAAGAACTTACCGGTCTCTCAGCCTTCCGGCAATCAGATTGAACAACAGTCCGCAGAGAAGGACCGCGAAGAGATAGACCTTCCCCAGCGGCGTTGTCAGGTGGGCGGTGACGTCGCCCAGGACGGGAACATGATACACCACCTTGCCCAAAAGATCGCGGTACTCGATCTTCTGTCTGTCCTCGAGATCGTTGGCGTCGCCCTTTGTGACAAAGCGGTTCTCCAACTGACGGTTTTCCACCACACGGTGCGTGACGACCACGCCGCTGCTGTAGAACGCGATCACGTCGCCGGAGTCGATCTTCTTCGCCTCCATAGGCTTTACAAAGATCATACTGCCCACGGGGATCGTCGGCTCCATACTGCCGCTGACCACGTTGAAGACCTGGATTCCAACCGCGCGCGGTAAAAACGACGGCAGCATCAGCAGGATCACGCCGAGAATCAGCAGGATCCCCAAGACGTTGCAGAGGAGGGCGGGAATAGTCTTCCCGCCCCCTGTTTTTTTAGTTGTCGGAGAGTTTTTGTCTCTCGCGGTCATTTGCTTTATCTTCCTTTTTCTTTTTGCGCGACACCGCGTAGATCAGCGCCGCGATCACGCCCAGCAGGCCGATCATCCCGATGGTGATCGCCGTCCAGGTGTTCTTATGGAGCTGCTGCGACTCGTTTCCGACCGTGCCAGCTTCCGGTCTGGCAAGAGGCACATCCTGGTTGTCCAGATCAACGAGCTCCGGCGGGTTGTTGTTCTCCGGCTCGGTGGATCCGCCCGGAACTTCCGTTCCCTGCGAATTGTTGCCCTGGTTGGTCGGGTTCGCCGGATTCGCCTGGTTCGCCGGGTTCACCGCATTCGCCTGGTTCCCCTGGTTCGCCGGATTCGCCTGGTTCGCCTGGTTGTTGTTCTGCTGGTTGTTATTCTGGTTGTTGTTCTGCTGGTTGTTATTCTGGTTGTTGTTCTGCTGGTTGTTCTGCTGCACCGGGACCGGCGTGTAGACGAAGGTCACCTCGCGGTCGCCCGTCAGCGTGAAGGTGTAGTTGTAAGCGTTCGGGGTATAGTTGTCGATGTGACGCGCCGGGACCACCGGCTTGTCCCCGATCTTTCCCCTCAGCTCGTCGTCGTTCGCAAGCTGCGCGCCGTTCGCCGTCTGGTAGTGGACGGTGATCTTCGCCATGTCGCCCTCGATCCCGTAACTCGCCACGATCATGAGGTCGCGTTCGATCGTGCTCGGAGGCGCTACGCCCTCCTGTCCGCTGATGTGGAAGCCCTTGAAGTAATAGTACTCGTCCACATTCGTCGGCATGTAGTCAAGATAGTTCACCGAGTCGCCGCTTTTCACCGTCAGCTCCACCGTCGAGTTGCTGCCGATCGTGCCGTGCAGGCCCGAGCTGATCGTCACCTTGTATTGCGGCGCCGCGGCGCTCGCCGTCACAGACAGGCTCAGCACCAGGCAAACCGTCAGGATCAGGCAGATCAGACTTCTCGTTCTCTTCATCTCGCCTGCCCTCCCTGCTTCTTCCGGTTCTTCTCCATGCTGACGATCGCCAGCACCAGAAGCACCACGCCGCTGATCGCGGAGGCCGTCAGATAGGGCATGGTGTTCGTGTCGTCGCCCGTCTTGACCACCTTGGACGAGGTGAGCTCCACCGCGAAGTTCAGCTTCAGCGAAGCCAGCTGGTCCTGGTACGCGTTGCTCTGCGTCTCGCCCTCGAGCTTGATGTAGAGCACGAGCTTGCCGCTCTTCCCCGCGGGGATCGTGTCCAGGAACACGTAGTCCTTCAGCGTGCTGTTCACGTCCTTCAGGCCGTCCGCCGTCGTGCCCGTGCCGCCGACGCGCTCGCTGCTGTAGATCACCGTCTCTTTGCCGACCGCGTCCGTGAAGCTCAGCTTGTACGAATACGCGCCGCCGACCTCGCTCGCGAGGAAGTTCTTCAGGATCTCATTCTTCAGCCACCAGTCGGCCGACTCGGTGTGGGCGTTCTTTACGTAGATCGTGATCTTCGCGTCGTCGCCCGGCTGCAGCGCTCCTGCCGCTCCCGCCAGGGTCTCGGACGAGTAGCTGCCCGTGATCGTCTTCCCGTCAAACAGCGCTGTGCCGCCCTCGATGCTCGCGTCCGGATTCGTCTCGTCCGCGTACACGCTCAGGCCCAGGCTCAGCACCAGTGCCAGGATCAGAAGCAGGCTGATGATCGTTTTCTTCATATTCATCCTCCTCCTTCTCAGTTAAGGCTCAGCGTGCCGTCGCTCGCTATGCTCACACTGCGTCCCCACGCGCTGAGGATCGCGTCCTCGCCGTGGTGCGTCTGCACCGCGTCCGCTTCCACTTCCAGGCAGACCTGCTTCCCGTCGTAGAAGAACGTGGTCAGCGTCGTCGATGTGCCGGTCTGCGTGACCGTGTACAGAACGTCCTCTTTCACCATGAGCGTGTCCATGAACGGATCCGTCGCGGAGCCCGGAGCAACCGGCTTGCTGTAGTACAGCACCGTTCTCTCCGCCGTGTTCTCCGCCGTGTCTGGGATCCAGTTGCCGCCCAGAAGGAGGTGCGGCTCGATGATCGTCGCGTCCAGCTCGGGCGCCTTGTTGTCGTTCTCGTCCAGCCAGTAACAGTAGATCACGACGCGGATGTATTCGTCCACCTGGCCGTTCTGCACGTTGCTGATGCTGCTGTTCACCACGTAGAGCTCTTCGGGGTAAGCCTTGCCCGGGATCACGGTCCCGTCGCTCTCGCCGAAGTCGGCAAGCAGCGTGCCGCTGACCGCGCTCCCGTTCTCGTACAGACCGATGCTCGCAGACATCATGCCTATATCCATCTCATAGGCCGAGGCCGCCGTGCCGTAGGTCAGCGCCGCGCGCGCTCCGCCCACCGAGCTGAATAACAGCAGGGAGATCGCGATCGCGAACAGCAGTACCGTGACGACGGGGATCCGTCTTTTCTTTACGTTCGTCATGCCCCCGTCCCTCCTTCAAGAGTCACAGGAATTACGTCCTGAGCCCAATTCCAATCATCGGCCACATATGCACCGTTATGCCAGATTGCCGTCGTGCTCTCGTACACGACCGCGATGTTGAGGGAGTCGCCCTCGTTCGCCGTGGTCGGGATGCCGCTGATCGGGATCTCAAGCTCCGCGGTGGTCTCGCCGGGCATCAGCACTTCGCCGTAGACCCAGAAGCCCTCGCCGTTCTGCGCGGACCAGCCGTTGCCGCCCGCCGTGCCCAGCGTAACGCCGGCCGGGGCGAAAGCCTTCGCACGCACGAAGCAGGGCGCGTTGCCCGCGTTCGTGACAGTGACTGACTTCAGCGTTTCGCTTGCTACATTCTCATCGATCGTCGTGTCCGGCACCACCTTGATCGGCTTCTTTCCCTCTGCAACCGTGTAGGTGGAGAAGTATGCCAGCGCCGGGCCGATCGAGACGCTCAGTACCATGATCACGGCAAGGAGCGCCAGGAGAAGTCTTCTTTTATTCATTCTTCTGCCTCCTCTTATCCGTTTCCGTTCGTGCTGCGGGTGACCGTTCCGTTGCTGTCGCCGGTGTTGACGGTCGTCCAGTTCCCGTTCTCATAGCTGTACTGGTTCAGTACGCCGTAGCCGTGGATCAGCTCGTTTTTGCATTCGTCCTTGAACGTTGCCGTCGCGGGCGCGTCCGCGCTCTCGGGCGGAAGGATCTCGAGCGGCTTGCCGTTGAGATCGTTGCCGGGCAGCACGAAGGTGTTGACCACGTCCGGCGAGCTGTTCACATAGCCCGCCCCCGTGTATACCTCCGTCACCGTCACGCTCGCTCCCACCGGGAACATGTCCTCGTACAGGCAGGATTTCTCTCCCGGCGCGGTGAACGTGAACATGATGATGTCCTCGAACTCGAACTCCTTGACCTCGCTCGTGTTCCCGCCCGTATCCGTCGCCGTGCGCGTCTTCTCGACCTCAACGCGGAAGACGAAGGATACCGGCTCGATCTGCGCGGTGTTCGTCGTGTCGTTGTAGATCTCCAGGTTCTTGACGACCTTCAGGCTGCCGTAGCGCAGCTCGCGCCCAGGCTTCAGCACTGCCGTCACGCTGTACTCCCAGTGACCGCCCGCCGTGGACACAGGGTCCGCGCCGTCGCCCGACGGGATGTTCGCCTCCGGGAACGGCAGCGCCAACAGCTCAGGCTGGAAGGTGTACAGATACTCCGTCGAGCGCACCTGCGTTCCCACCAGCGTCTTCGGGCTGCTGCTCTCGTCCCACTTCGCGTAGTCCGTCTTGTCCGGCAGCACAGCCGGATCGCTCGGATCGTTATTGCTCCGCGCAAGCACCAGATACAGACCCGCGTCCAGCTCGACCGTGCTGCCCGGCGTCACCGTCTTCAGCGCGCCCGATACGCTCGAGAGGTTGTTGACCGCGTACTCCCCGGCCTTCTGCGCGTACTGGCGCCAGAGCGTCGCGTCGCCCTGCACGCTCCCCGTCTCCGGGTCGATCTTCGGCAGATCGTCGTATCCCAGCGGCATTTCGCTCTTCAGGCTCCCGAAGGGCCCGTTCTCGTCGATCACAAAGTGAAAACTCGAATACGTGATGCCGTCCGCCGTCTGATCCAGCTCCGCGTCCGCGATCTTGTAAACGTCGTACACAAACACCGCGTTCGCGCTCAGATCGTTTTTGAAGTCCACGGATCCCGAGGGCTCAATCGTCAGCGTGACTTTCCTCGTGAGATCCAGCGAGTTGTCCGCTGCCGCACTCCCGCTTGCAGGATCCTCCTCGGCCGCGATCCCCACCGGCATCGCCAGCAGCATCGCCGCCGCCAGCAGCATCGCCAGCAGGGTACGCTTCCATCTTATATTCATGGCAGTACCTCCTTTAAGGGTCTGCATTCTTTACTTGTCCGTCTGTCCCGGCGCTTTCGCCCGGGCTCGTTTCCTCACTGCGCCGAAGCTCCGCTTCCCAGTCCCGGATCTCCGTGTAGCTGTCCTTATGCCGGGCGTTTTTTCCCGTCGAGAAGAACAGCATCACCAGCAGGATCAGCAGGATCGGGACTCCGATGAACGGCACCACGTAGATCTTGTCGATCACCAGCGCGTCCGCCACGACCTTTGCATCGCCCTGCGGGTTCTCCACACGGTGGCCCCGTACCAGAAGCCGGTGGCTGTTGATCCCGTACGGCGTGCAGGTCACCAGCGTGCAGTAGTCCATGCCCGGCACGATCTGAAGATCGCTCACATCGCTCGGCTCCACGATCCGGATCTGGTCCACCTCGTAGGTCATCATCTCGTTCAGCACGCTGACCGAAAATCTGTCGCCCTCCACCAGTTTATCCAGGTCCGAGAACAGCTTCGCACTCGGCAGGCCGCGGTGGCCGGAAAGCACCGCGTGCGTGTTCGCTCCTCCCACCGGAAGGCTGGTCCAGTCCACGTGTCCGATGCTCGTCTGCAGGATCGCTTCCGAGGTGCCGTGGTAGATCGGAAGGGATACGTTGATCTTCTCGATCGTGATGTATCCCATCGCTCCGTCCGCGCTGAAGTTCAGCTCGTTCTGGTAGATCTCCTGCCGGTCCTCGCTCAGAAACCACCGGAACTCCGTCGGATCGATCTGCGCGTTGTACGCACGCGCGGACGCGATCACCTTTTCATATTCCTCCGTGTCCATGCCGCCCACGTCTTCCATGTAGCGCATGATCGCACGCGTCTGGTGGAATGAGTTCCAATAGTCCGACACCGATGGATACAGCAGCAGTGACAGCCCTACGAGAAGGATCACGACCAATATGATGTTTGTCAGTCGGTTTTTCTTTTTCTTGCTCATAGGGTTCTCCTTGCCGCTGGAGTCCTTTCGCGGTGTTCTTCTCCCCCGGGCTCCCCGTTTGGGGGGAGCCCGGAGGCTTGCGTGTGCTTTACTCGGAAACGCGCTTCTTCGTGATCAGCACGATCGCAGCGCCGGCCGCCAGGATGCCGCCGACAATGTAGAAGATCGTCGTGCCGATACCGCCCGTGCTGGGCAGCAGCGTGCCGGCATAGTTCGTGATCTCCGCCTTCGCGAAAGCGCCCTCGCTGAAGGTCAGCTCAAACGCGTTCGACGGGAGGTTGTAGCCCTCGGGAGCCTGGATCTCCTTGAGCGCGTAATCGCTGTCGGAGTCAAGGCCGAGGATGTTGATGTCGCCGCTGTCGACCGTGATGAAGTCGTTGACCAGCGTGCCGTCCGCGATCGGGTTCACCGCGCCGTTCTCGCCCTTGTGCGAGGAGGCGGTGCCGGTCTCGGTCGCGTCCGCGATGCGGTAGTTCACACCGTCGATCTTGTACAGCTTGATCGTCACGGCGGATTCGCCGCTGCCCTTCACAAGCTGGAAGATCGCGCCCGCCAGGTTGTCCGTCTTGCCGTTCGCCTGCTTGTGCACGACCACCTTGAAGGTCTTCGTCGTCGTCGTCGCAGGCACCGACTGTGCGTCGCCGAAGGTCAGCTTCGCGGTGTTCGTCTGGTTGACCAGAGCTTTCTCGGAGGAGACCGCGTTCATGTTCAGCTTCGCAGAGTAGGTCACCGTCAGGTAGCTCGTCTCGGTCAGCGTATCCAGATAGCTGTCCTTGATCACCACGGTGAAGGTGTCGCCGCTGTCGGGCGTCGCCTTGATCTCGTAGTTCGCGGCGTCCAGAGCCGTGGTCGTCGAGTCATTCCCGACGTAGATCGCCACATCGCTTTTGTACGTCAGGCCGTCGGTCATCACGTCGTGGATCACCACGTTGCGCGTGTAGGGAACGAGCGTCACGATCGACTTGAAGTACACGTCGTCGCCGATCTGCGCGTCGTTCTCAGCGCCATAGGCGTTCGTCGAGTCTTCCTTCACCAGCTTGGTGATGCTGTCCTCGTCGTTCTTCTCGCCCACCGTCGCGTCAGGCGCGATCGGCGTCGTGTTCACGATCGCCTTCGTGCCCAGAGAGGACGTGATCAGGTAGTAGCCGTTGCCCAGGCCCGTGAGCTGCACGGAACCGCTCGAGCCCGCGGTCGCTGTCTTGGCGGGCGTCAGGTCCCGCGCGGCGGCGTAGGCCGCGGCCGCCTTCGCAAACGCGATCAGGTCGGCCTCACCGGTCTTGCCCTCGGCCCAGGTCACGTGGCTGTCCGTCGTGTCGATCTCGACGTAGTCCTTGCCGGCCCCGTCCGTGAAGAACGCGGTCCAGGCGGAGTTGATTGTATAGCGGTAGGCGGTAGGCGCCGTGGCGCTGTCCACGCTCAGATCCATCATCTTGTACGCGCTGTAGGTCTCGCCTTCTACGGCGCTGCTGATCGTGATCGTGTCCGTATAGTCCCCGTCAGCGGCGAAAGCGCCGACGCCAAGAGCCATGATCATGACAAGGACAATCGCGATCGCAAAGAGCTTTTTGATCGTCTTCATGGTTGTTTCTCCTTATTGACATTCCGTATTCCCGGGCAGGTTTGCCGCGTGGCGGCGGCTTCGTCGGGGACTGCTCGGTCGGTCCCCTTCACCCGGCCCCCCGCTTGGGGGGCGGGTGAGAGTTGTTTGTTTTGCTTCGGCTTTGTTCAGGCGCGCTGCTTTTTCGCTTTGCGTCTTGTCACAAAGCCGGCCGCCACTGCGGCAAAGACCATTGCGAGGCCGCCCAGTGTGTAGCTCCGCGTGCCCATGCCGCCGGTATTCGGCAAGATGATACCGGGATTGTTTACCGCGTTGAAGGAGTACGAAAGGTGGTCGGCGGAGAGAGTCACGGCGATGTTGTCGCTGCCGATGCTTGCGGCGAAGACGCCGTCGGCCGTGGTCGACACGACGATCATGATCGGCGCATCCAGCTTCAGGTAGCCTTCGGGAGGCGTGACCTCCTCGAGGTAGTAGGTGCCGTTGGAAAGATAGATACCGTCGAGGATGACGCCGTTGGCGCCGGTGGTGATCGAGGAGAAGGCGTCGGCCAGGACAGTCGTCCCGTCAGACTTGAGCAGCTTGAACACCGCGCCGGAAAGCAGGGCGGGCGTGGAATTGCTGTTCGTCTTGATCACGGTCAGATTCGGGAGCGTGTTGTTGACCTTGTCGGTCCTGACCTGTGCACCGGATTCCGTCGTGGTCACCGTGCCCGGCGTGTAGGTAACGACGTAGGTGTTGGTGAAAGTGTCGCTGTCGTCCGCGCTGTAAACGGTCTTTTCGCCGCTTACGGCGATGACGCCGTTTTCCTCGACAGGCGTGTAGGTGGTCGTCCCGCCGGAGGTCGTCGCCGCCACTTCGCGGACAACGAACTTGCTGGGATCCGTGACGGTGTAGCTCACGGAGGTGGCAGGCGCCGTAATGGTCTTTGCGCTGCCCTCGACCATGGTGAGCGCGTTGTTCTCACCGACGGTGAAGAGCGCCACCGTGACGCTGCCGTGGGAGGTCACGAAGCTGTTCGCGGCCGTGTCGGAGGGCCATTCCTTCTCAACGGTGAGCTTGTTGTTGCTGCTGTTGGTGAAGGTCACATGGGCCGTATGGTTGACGCCCTCCTGGATGCGGCCGAGCACGCTGTACTGCTGGACCAACTCATCGGTGTAACGTACCCAGCCGCCGGCACCGTCTTGGGCAAAATAGCTGTAGATGTCGTCGTGCGTGTTCAGGTATTCCACCATCTCGGTCGTGGGTTCGCCGGTCTGTACCGTGGTCTTGCTCTTGAGCACCCAGCCGCCGTTGTCTTCCACGCTGTTGATGAGCGGAGCGTCCTGAGTGACGCCCTGCCGATTCACACGGATCTCGTCGACGTAGAAGTGCGTGCCGGCCATGAGATCGCGGATTTCGAAGGTGTATCCGGGCGGGATACGGGCGATGGAGCCGAATTCGCCGGCTTGGAAGACCTGGGCCTGAGTGGCAGCCACCGGGATGTAGACGCCGTCCTCATACCGGCAGTACTTTCCGTCCGGATCCAGGACGTAGTACTTGCCGTACGTGTACTGATACATCTTTCCGCCCGCCGTCTCAAACATAACGCGGTATTCGAACATGTCGCCGTTCTCAAGCATCGGATCGTCGATCGCCTTGGTGATGCGCAGATCGTTGATGCCGTATTCGCCGCATTCGTTCTTGAAGGTGACGAGAGGGCGGTTTTCGATCGTGTCGGGGTCGCAGGCGTAAACGCCCTGGACGTCGCCCACCTTGGTCTCGTTGATATAAACGCGCGGATAGAGCTGATGGAAGGTCTCGCCGATGCCGAGCTCCTCGGCGTAGTACACCGTGCCCTCGGGCTGCGTGAAGATCGCGGTCTCGCCGGGCAAAAGCTGGAAGGTGCCGTCCTCCGCGAACTCGATCGGGATGTTCTGCGAGGCGACGTTTTCGATAAGGCCGGTGGTGGTGCCGGAAGTGCTGGCCTTCATGCCGTACTTGGCGTTGTTCGTGATCACCCTGTAGGTATCCTGGCCGGGAACATAACCCTCGTCGAGGGAGGTGAGCAGCTTGTAAGCCTTGAAGGTAAAGGGCACGTTGGCGTAGCGCTGCTGATCGGTGCCCATCAGTTCCTTCTTGACGGTGAACTGGCCGGACTCGATCGTGGGGATGTTGAAGCGCATCTGCAGGTTCGAGGCGTTCGCGCCGCTCTCCATATAGAACATCTTGAAGCGGTGGCCGGTGAAGTCCTTGAAGGTGTTGCCCGTGAAGTACTTGTCGACCTTGCTGTCGTCCCACGCGGAACCGTCCGGGAACACGCCCGCGCGCCGGAAGGCCTCTTTGAGCGTGATGCTGCGGTCCGGATAATTGTTGACCGTGACCTGGCCGGTCGTGAAGTTGATGCTGCCGTACCAGGCGTTGTGGGTGGCACCGATATCCATCACGAGGACGTCGTCAATGAAGATCCACAGGTCATCGTCGCCGTTGAACTCGTAGATCATCGGGCTGCCGTTCTGCTTGCCCTCGTGCGGCATCATGAAGCGGTACTCCATGGTCATGCCGAAGTAATAGTCCAACGAGGTGCTTGCATTGGTGTTGGCGGTATTTGCCGTATTCCTCAGCATGTGCAGGCCGGCGCCGTAGGTCGGGTCCTCCAGGTCGTAGGCCAGCGCGTGCGTGCCGAAGAGGTTCAGATACTTTTCATGCGTCGTCGTTGACAGCATGTTATAGGGCATGAACTGCCCTCGGTTGTGCGTGTAGGAATTCGATACTGCGGGAGAGCCGATCTCCTCATAGACCGTGAAGTCATAGGTGCCTCCCGCCGCCGGGGTGGTCGCGCCACTACTCGGGCCGTTCCAGTAGGCGTAGTTGTTGAAGCAGGCGTACTCATAGTAACCAGTGGAGGCGTACACGCTCTCGAGGAAGAGGTGGTTGGCGTCGCCGCGGTAATTGGCCCCTCTCGGTGAGAAAAGAGCGGACCCGGACGTGAGCGAGCCGGTGTGATTTCTCCCGGACCAGAAATACGGGATCCCGTTCTGGAGCTTGTAATCGATGTGGGAAGCCGTCAGTTTACCGTTTTCAAATCTTTCGCTGTGCGTGTACTGGGTAATATATTGGGGTGTGGAATAGTCGAACATGTGGATCGTGATGCCCTTGGCGACGCTGTCGACCGTTCTCACGGTATGCAGCTCGTCGGGCTCCACAGCGCCGACCTTCGCAAAGGAGAAGGCCATCGACTCCTCGGTGTTGCAGGGCACTGCATTCATCTCCGCGCCGTCCTGAACGACCTTCAGGCCCTGATAGGCGTTGACGCTGTCGTTCCAGTACTCGATCGTGGAGGTAAACTCCCCGTGGGAACGGCCATAGAGCTGCACGCCGGGGACTGCCTCGGTGAAGCACTCATCAGGATCGTCGCAGAGGACCAGACCCGTGGAGGTAGGCCGCAGACACACATGGGGCTCCGCGACGCTGGTGAAAACGTAGTAGCCGTTGTAGTTGCCGTTGCTGCCGCGGCAGAAGCTGACGTACCATCTCGGGTCGACCGCGCTGTGCATCGTCAGCGCGCTGCCCTTTTCATAGGCGTAGACCATCTGGCAGCTGCCGTCTTTGTTGGCCTGTGGCAGGAGGACATAGCTCTCATAGGCGTCGGTCTCTTCGTTGTAGACGTTCTTGTAGATGAAGTAGGCGTTCTGCCCTTCGGCGAAGTCCTTCAGATCCTGCACGCTGATCTTCTCGCCCGAGTAGACCGGAGAGGTATAATCGGTGTCGCGGACCACGCAGAGCGTCATCTTGTTGCAGTTGGCCAGATTCGTGGAGCCGGCCGCGCCGGACCAGAAAAATCCGGTCTCGCTGCTGATCTGATGAGAGGCGTTGGTCGTCCCGCCCGAGTCCAGATACTGCGAGCAGAGATAGCGCAGATCGTCGCCCGTGCCGCCGCTGATCGTCACGCGGCCGTCGCCCGCAGCGGCGACCGTCAGCCGCATGGGTTCTGTGCCCAGACGGATCCCGCCCGCGTCGCCGTTCGGGAGGATCTGCAGATACTGGCCCGCGCCGGCGCCGGAGGTGGCCTTGATGTAATACTGGTTCTCCGTCTCGGGCACCTTTTCAAAGGTCCAGAAGTCAACCGAGGCGGCGGAGCCCCAGTTGTCGGGATTGTCCCAGCCTGCCGGGGGGTTAATGGGCGTCGTGTTGGCGGTGGATATGGGGGTCGTGCCGGTGATGACGTAGGTGTTGTTCTCACGCCCGTCCACGATCACCGTCAGGCCCTGCAGACGGGGCGAGGCGGTGTTGCTTGTGTTGTCCGTGCTCTGCAGCGACTGGCCGTAGTAAACCAGATAGTTGGGGTCGCCGTCCGTGCCGGTACCGGTATAGACCTGGTAGCCCGCCGTCATGACCTTGGCGATCGCCACCGTCTTGCCGTTGAGGTTTTCGGTCACGCCGTAGTTGACCACGGCGTAGATCGAGAAGCCCGTCGCCTCGAAGCTGAATTCATCGGCGTTGCCGGCATTGTCGGTAGAAACGCTGGGGAGGATCAGTTCGGTCTTCTCTTCGCCGAAGTGGACGACTCTGACCGCGCTGTCCTCGCCGAGAGTCATCGGATCGTCGTATTCGATGGACACGCTCACGGGAGCGTCGGGCTCGACCGGTCTGCCGTCGGGGTAGTGGATCGTGATGTCGAACAGGCGCACTGCGCGCAGATCGCCGATCACGGCCTCCGTCGCGTTATAGTATTCCTGATACGCTTCGCTGTCGGGGAGGATCTCCTCCGCCGTCAGGTAGGCGCCCTCCGGCAGGTGAGCCGCGGAGGTGTAGGTAAGGGTAACGGTATAGGTATCGCCCATGTGGTCGATCACCTTGGTGGTGATGACTTCCACGATGGCGTAGGTGGAAAAGCTGTCGGAGCTGAAGGCGACCTCGTCTTCCGCGGTCTGCGCATCGGCGTCTTTGGTGACGACGCTGCCGTTGCCCTCGTCGTCCACGTGGACGACTTTGACCTCGTCGGCGTCGGCCACGAGCCGGTCCTTGATGACGACGGAGATCGGGACCAGAGGCTCGACCTCTTCGCCGTCGATATTATAGAAAGTGATGTCCACGGCCTTGACGCTGACGATCGACGCGCTCTCGTTCTCCGCCGTGTCGCTGATCGCGCTCCTGACGGATTCGAGGATCTTCTCGGTCTCGACAATGGCAAGCTTCATCGTGGTGCCCACGGGGAAAGCGCCCTCGGGAGCGTCCACGCTCACCAGGATGCCGTCGATCTCGTCCTCGAAGGTCATGGGATGCCTGGGAAGTTTGAAAGTCTCTTCCTCTTCTTCGGCCTCTTCGCCGTCGACCTCCTCGCCGTCGATCTCTTCGCCGTCGGTGGGATCGGCCGGATCGGCGGGATCAGCCGGGTCGGCAGGCTCTTCGGTCGGCTCGACGTACTCGATGCCCGTCATCACGCCGAACAGCAGCGCGGACAGATCCTTCGTCTGGAACTCATAGTACACGGGCTGCTTCACGCCGCCCACCGTCGGCTCGACACGCTTGATGTCCGCCGCGCGGTACACGTAGTTGCTCTCGCCCAGAGCCCAGAAGACCAACTCCTCTTCGCCCTGGAACAGCTCGCCCTCGACCTTGATCTTCACCGTCTCGCCCGACTTGAGCGTCACCGGCTTGCCGTCCTTGTCGACCAGGCGCACGCCGCCGAACTCGTCGACGTACTCCTTGCTCCGCTTTTCCGTCTGCTTCTCGAGCCACTTCGCTTCCGCGGAGCTCAGCTCACGGATCCCGTACTCGGCGGCGGCCGCCTCGAACTCACCGTTGAGCGTCACGCTCATCTTCTTGCCGTCGCCCAGTCTGAAGAACAGCTCGCTGATCTTCGGCTCTTCCGGCTTCTCGGTGACTTCCGGCTCTTCCGGCTTCTCGGTGACTTCCG
>Ga0247611_10001737_pt1 | contig 38149 bp, 35 predicted proteins | sample 177DNAGHGhighgp2_FD_192422 | JGI IMG/M metagenome (GOLD analysis project Ga0247611, IMG submission 192422) | Sheep rumen microbial communities from Palmerston North, Manawatu-Wanganui, New Zealand - 1770 DNA GHGhigh gp2 | ecosystem: Host-associated > Mammals > Digestive system > Stomach > Rumen... | reverse complement strand
TGCGCGTCTACCAATTCCGCCACCTGGGCTTGGTATTACATTCAGAATGTTGAGCGGAAAACGGGACTCGGACCCGCGACCCCAACCTTGGCAAGGTTGTGCTCTACCAACTGAGCTATTTCCGCAAACTAATCCTCTTACAAGGAGCATTTCTCCAAACGCGGTTGCAAAGGTAATGATAAAATCTGAATCTGCAAACTTTTCAGATACTTTTTTTTAAAAAAAGTGTGTTTTGCGCTAATCCATTCTATTAAGATAGTCTTCATAGCAATACTGCCGCAAGATTTCCAACGTACCGTCAGTATGAAGCAAGGCCAAAGAGGGATGACCGATGCCATTGAACATGCAAGTCTTGACGGTGGTATAGTGAATCATATCCTCAAAAATGATGCGCTCACCTGGTTTCAACGCATGGTCAAAACGCCAGAATCCCATGAAGTCGCCTGAAAGACAACTGTTGCCACCCAAGCGATAGAAGAATCCATCCATCCCTACTCCATCCACAGGCATTTCCGACGTGATGGCTTCGGCACCACGAACAGCAGGCATATAGGGCATTTCAAGACAGTCGGGCATATGGCAGGTAAAGCTCACATTGAGGATGGCGGTCTTGATGCCTTTGTCTTCCACCACATCAACCACATGGGCAACGAGCGGCCCCGTCTGCCAGGCAAAAGCACTACCCGGTTCCAGAATGACCTTCAACCAGGGATAGCGGTGGCGGAAGTCCTTTAATATATTAATAAGGTGTGGAACATCGTAGTCTTTCCGGGTCATGAGATGACCACCTCCGAAGTTGATCCACTTCAACTGGGGGAACCAAGCAGAAAACTTCTCCTCTATATGTGCCAGCGAACGTTCAAAGACATCCGCCCCACTCTCACAATGACAATGACAATGGAAACCCTCGATCTCTTCAGGAAGTTCTTCGGAAAGCTTGTCGGCCGACACCCCAAAACGTGTTCCCGGAGCACAGGGATTATAGAGCAGCGTTTCCACCTCGGAATACTCGGGATTGATGCGCAAGCCAAGACTGAGCTTGGGGTTCACCTCCCGGACTTTATTCTTGAAACGCTCATACTGGCTCAGAGAGTTAAACGACAGATGGCTCGACATGCGGGCAATCTGCTCTATCTCGTCATCCGTATAAGCAGGCGAATAGGTATGGGCGGGACTGCCGAACTTCTCGTAGGCCATACGCGCCTCGTAGAGCGAGCTGGCTGTGGTGGAACCGACGTATTCACGGAAAATGGGAAACGTCTTCCACAAGGCAAAAGCCTTAAAGGCCAGGATGATCTCGACGCCAGCCTCCTCGGCAACACGCCTGATCAGGTCGAGGTTCCGTCTGAGCAGACGCTCCTCCAGAATATACATCGGGCTGTCTATACCCTCAAAAGTGATTGGATTAACGTTCATCGACTTCTAATTTTGGTGCAAAATTAAGAAAAAACATTTAAAAGGAATTTTTATTTCATATATAATTGCAGGTTTGACGGATTTTTAATAAATTTGCATCACCAAACAAGGATACTACGATGAAGCTCGTAATAATGACGAAATCCACGTTTTTCGTGGAAGAAGACAAGATACTGGCCTCTCTCTTTGAGGAGGGAATGAGTGACTTGCACCTTTTCAAGCCTGACTCATCCCCGATGTATGCAGAGCGTCTGCTTACGCTACTGCCAGAAGAGTACTACAAGCGTATCACCGTTCACGACCACTATTATCTGAAGTCAGAATACAACCTTGCAGGCATACACCTGGACAGTCAGGATGCACAACTGCCTGACGGCTACAAGGGAAACTTCAGCCGCTCATGCTCCTCTCTTGACGGCCTGAAGGAGATGAAGAAAAAGACACGCTATGTGTTTCTGAAGAATATCTTCGACTGCATTGAATTCAAAGAGGAGAAATCGACCTTCTCTATGCCCCAACTGGAAGAAGCATCGAAGCGGGGACTCATCGACAAACACGTTTACGCGCTGGGCGGAATGAGCCTTGAGAACATACAACTGGCCAAGGAGCTGGGATTTGGCGGAGTGGTTATCTGCGGCGACTTGTGGAATAGGTTCAACATACATAACCAATTGGACTATAAGGACATCATCAACCACTTCGAGAAGTTGCGCAAAGCAGCCGACTGACAGTTGGCCACCTTCAAGAAAAGCCTAACTTACAGAATACTGACATACGACAACTGATAAGCAAAATGGAAAACTCCTATCTTGTATTCTCTGGTACCGCTACAAGGTATCTTGCAGAGAAAATCTGCGCAAGCCTGGGTTGCCCTCTCGGCAAACTTGTTATGACCAAGTTCTCTGACGGAGAATTTGCCGTTTCCTACGAGGAATCTATCCGCGGACGCGACGTCTTCCTGGTTCAGAGCACATTTCCCAACTCTGACAATCTCATGGAGCTGCTCCTGATGATTGATGCTGCCAAGCGTGCCTCTGCGCGCACGATTACTGCCGTTATTCCCTACTTCGGATGGGCACGTCAGGACCGTAAGGACAAGCCGCGCGTGAGCATAGGAGCCAAGCTCGTTGCAGACCTGCTGAGTGTGGCCGGCATTGACCGTCTGATGACGATGGACCTTCATGCCGACCAGATACAAGGCTTCTTCAACGTACCTGTTGACCATCTCTATGCATCAGGCGTTATCATTCCCTACCTTCAGAGCCTTCGCCTGAAAGACCTCGTCATCGCTTCGCCCGATGTGGGAGGATCCAAACGTGCCAACACCTATGCCAAGTATCTGGGTGCTCCGCTCGTACTCTGCAACAAGACTCGCGCAAGAGCCAACGTCGTGCAGAGCATGCAGATTATCGGTGACGTGAAAGACAAGAACGTGGTAATCATCGACGATATGGTTGATACGGCCGGAACTATTACAAAAGCTGCCGACATCATGCGTGAAGCAGGAGCAAAGAGCGTCAGGGCATGCGCCAGCCATTGCGTGATGAGCGGTCCCGCCAGCGAAAGAGTGCAGGCTTCAGCCCTTGAAGAGATTGTCTTCACCGACTCCATCCCCTACACCAACCGCTGCTCAAAGGTAAAACAGCTGTCTGTAGCCGACATGTTTGCTGAGACCATCCGACGGGTGGAAGCCAACGAAAGCATCAGTTCACAGTATCTTATCTAAGACCTTCAAACATAAAGGTATAACAATAAAGGTATGCTTTACGGAGTGTAAAGCATACCTTTAGGCTTTATAAAGCATAGCTTTATCCCCCGCAAAACAGTTTGCGGGGGATTTAAAGATTATTACATGTTGGGGAGTTCCAACCACTTCACATAGCAGAAGTCCTGACGATGAGGCAGGCTCTTGTTGAAGGGATACATGCGGACAGCACTCTTGTACTGACCAGCTTGCTTGGGAGAATGGATTGCCTCGAAGGTGTAGTTGTTGCCTTCCTTCTTCACCATATTCAACGGTTCTACAGAGAACACATACTCCTTGCCTTCCTTATCAACGGCGACATTAACCTTCTCCAGAGCAACGGCATCGTCGAGTCCCTGCTCGTTGATGACATAACGGAGAGTGTAAGCGTCGCCCGTCTGGTGCAAGCCGGAAGCAGGAGCTGTTGACTCTGCACTTACCACGCTGATAGCATCCCAACGCTCGGCGACAGCCTCCTTCCAATGAGCAATCTCCTTGGCCAACTGATTGTTGTTCTTTGAGAGCTCCTTGAAGCGTTTGGCCTGTTTCTCATAGAACTTCGTATAGTAGTCGTCGAGCTGACGCTTCATCGTGTAGTGGGGAGCAATCTGGGCGATAGAGTTCTTGACAACCTTAATCCAACCCTTAGAGATGCCCTTCTTATCCTTATTATAATAAAGAGGAACAATATCATTCTCCAGCAGGCTATAGATGGTTGCTGCGTCGAGCTGATCCTGATAACCCTGGTTCTGATAGGTACGCTTCTCCGTGAGTGCCCAACCGGCACCTTCGCGATAGCCTTCCAGCCACCATCCGTCCTTCACAGACAAATTGACGACACCGTTCATCTCGGCCTTCTCACCAGATGTACCGGAAGCCTCAAGAGGACGTGTCGGCGTGTTCATCCAGATATCAACACCAGAAACGAGACGGCGGGCCAACAGGAAGTCATAGTCCTCAAGGAAGATTACCTTACCCTGGAACTGAGGCATCTGCGAAATCTCAAAGATACGCTTGATCAAGCCCTGGCCGGCACCATCTGCGGGGTGAGCCTTACCTGCGAAGAGGAAGATAACGGGACGCTCTGGATTGTTGACAATCTTGTCGAGACGCTCCAGATCGGTAAACAGCAGGTGAGCACGCTTATAAGTAGCGAAACGACGGCAGAAACCGATAACCAGTGCGTTGGGATTGAAGCGCTCCAGGAGTTTCACCACGCGTGAGGGATCACCCTGATTCTTCAGCCAAGTCTCGCGGAACTGCACCTTGATATAGTCGAACAACTTTGCCTTCAGAGCCTGACGTGTAGCCCAGATCTCTTCATCAGGACAGTTGTAGATTCCGTGCCAGATTTTCTCGTTCGACTGATCACTCATGAACTTCTCATCGAAGTACTTCGCATAAACATGACGCCACTCTGCAGCTGCCCATGTGGGGAAGTGAACGCCATTGGTGACATAGCCGACATGGTTCTCCTCCGGATAGTAGCCCTGCCAGATGGGAGCGAACATCTTCTTGGACACCTCTCCGTGGAGCCAGGAAACACCATTAACCTCCTGACAGGTGTTGCAAGCAAAGGTGGACATACAGAATTTCTCGCTTTTGTCCTCAGGATTGGTACGACCCATGCCGATAAACTCGTCCCATGTAATACCAAGTTTCTGAGGATATCCTCCCATATACTTTCCAAACAGGCCTTCCTCGAAGTAGTCGTGACCGGCAGGAACAGGAGTATGAACGGTATAGAGGCCACTAGCGCGAACCAGCTCCATAGCCTGGTTGAAGGTAAGTCCCTCCTCGATGTAGTCACACAGGCGCTGCAGATTGCAGAGAGCAGCATGACCCTCGTTGCAATGGTAGATATCCTTCTTGATACCCAGTTTCTTCAACAGCAGCATACCACCAATACCTAACAGGATCTCCTGCTTCAGACGGTTTTCCCAGTCACCACCATAGAGACTGTGGGTGATGGGTTTGTCGAAGTCAGAGTTCATCTCGTTGTCAGTATCCAACAGGTAGAGCTTTACACGACCAACGTTCACACGCCATACATAGGCATGAACCTGATAGTTGGTATAGGGAACATCGACAACCAGGGGATTGCCGTCCTTGTCAAGCTGGCGCTCGATGGGCAGCGAACCGAAGTTCTGCATGTCATAGTTGGCAATCTGCTGACCGTCCATAGAGAGACTCTGTGTGAAATAGCCGAAACGATACAGGAAACCGACAGCACACATATCAACATTTGAGTCGGATGCCTCCTTCACATAGTCACCGGCAAGCATTCCAAGACCGCCAGAATAGATCTTCAGGGCAGAATGAATACCATACTCCATGCAGAAGTAAGCAACAGAAGGACGTTTTGCATCAGGCTTGACATCCATATACTTACGGAACAAGGCATAGACATCCTTAACACGCTTCATGAGTGCCTTATCCTTAAGGATTTCTTCCTTACGAGCAAAACTCAGACGCTCAAGAAGCATAACCGGATTATGTTTCACGTCGTGATAAAGCTCGGGATCAAGATCACGGAACAGGTCACGAGCCTCATAGTTCCATACCCACCACATATTATGGGCAATCTCATCAAGGCACTTGAGTTCCTTAGGAAGGGTGGCCTTTACGGTCAGGGTCTTCCAGTTAGGAACATTTGCATAATCAGCTTTAATCTTCATAAATTGAAAAATTTTATATTAATAATTATGTTTCTTATTCTTTATTTGCCTTCATTCGCTCAGCGGCACAACGCAATGCGAAATCATAGGCATCAAGATAGTATTTTATAAACTCACACCATAATGCTTTCTTGGAAATGTTCTCCGCATTCTGGCGGGCTTTCTTCACCTGGGCAGGTGTATAGGACGAAAACTTAGCCACAGTATCCTTTATAGCATCTGCCACCTCTGAATAGTTGTAATCGGTACGATGAATAACCTTCACGCCGTCTTCCAACTCACTATAACTACCCTTCAGCGTGTTTGCCCATAGACCAAAGCCAGCCAGGTCGGTGGTAATGCAAGGTACCTTGAATGCCACAGCCTCAAGCGGTGTATAACCCCACGGCTCGTAATAGGAAGGATAGATACAGAGATCGTTACCCAGCACAACATCATAGTAAGGCATATTGATGATACCGTCATCACCCGTAAGATAGCAAGGCAGGAAAATCAGTTTCACATTGTCATCCTTGCGGTTGTGCATGTCAAGGAATTTGAGCATGCCAAGCACGTTATCATGAGTCATGTTGTTCAGCCAATGAGTTATCTCGGGCACTTCCAGCGGCGTATCGAACTTCTTTCCGCTGTTCAGACGCTCAACCAAGTCCTGACGCGGTTGGCCGACCCACCCGGGAACCTCTATAAACGCCAGCACCTTCTTCTTCAAGTCACGGTCTCTCAACAGGCGGTTCATTGCTTCGATATAGACATCCACACCCTTGTTGCGGAACTCATAGCGGCCACTGGTGGAAACAATCAGCGTGTCGTCATCAAGATCCGTGCCCATCAAGGCGTTAGCTATATCCAGCAGACGCTTGCGGGCAGCCTTGCGCTTGCGGGCGAAAGCCGATGCCTTTGGAACGAAATTATTTTCAAACCCATTAGGCAAGACAAAATCGACAGGCTTGTCAAGCAGCTCCTTGCATTCATTGGCAGTAATGTCACTTACCGTTGTAAAGCAATCAACATATTTGGCCGTTTGCTTTTCAATGGAATGCTTGCTCTGCACATTGAGTTCATCGGCCATCTGATCACCATTGTAGGCAAAAAGATAATCATAAAGGGGTTTGTTGTTTCCTGCAATAGAGCGTCCGATGCTGGTGGCATGAGTCGTAAAGACAGTTCCAATCTGAGGCAGCTTATGCTGAACATAGAGCAATCCGAGACCCGTCATCCACTCGTTACCATGATAGACAACCTTCTTGCTCTCATCCAAATAGTAATTGTAAAAGCTTTCCACCACACGTCCGGCAGCATAGGAGAACATAGAAGCCTCATCATAGTCGCCATAAGCGTGCAGGCTATCAACCTGATAGAGTTCCCAAAGACGGCCGTAGATGGTATCCTTCTCCTTAAAGAAAGGTTCAAAGTCAACCAACACGGCAATAGGGTTGCCGGGAACATTCCACCTGCCAACCTTCATGGACAGACCTTCTGTCTGAGCTTTCTTCACCCAGGCTTTAAAAAGTGTTGAGTCTTCTGTAAAATAGGGATTCACTTTGTCGTGCCAACAGTCTGGACCAATAAAAATCACACAGTCCTTCATCCGGTCTTGCAAAGTCTTGGCACGCGTAGACAGAACGGTATATATACCACCGACTTTGTTGCAAACCTCCCAACTGCTTTCAAAAATATAATCGGGAGTTAATTTCTCCATATTCATATCGTATATTTAATCGGGTACAAAGTTACTAAAATAATACTAAAAAAAGGTATTACGGAACAGAAAAAAACATATAAAAGCCCCTTTTCTTGATTTAAAACATTACCTTTGCCACATAAAACCGAAACAAAGAGTGAAATGAACACCATACAAAGAATATCCTGTACCCTGACAATCGGGATGGTTTACGCCCTTTCCGCCTGTGCTCAAAACTCATCAGAGGCTTTCCGCGGCAAGTTTTTCAACTCAGAACACAAGGTGTGGATGGAGATTGACTTCCTGAACAAGAACGTGGCCGTTCCCCAACAGGAAGATATCTTCAGTGATGTAGCAGGATATATCGGGCATGAAACAGACCCACGCAAATGGATTATCGTTGACGCAGACCTACACCAGCAGACTGCAAAACTATCCATTATCAACGACTATGGAAGCGAAGACCTTGAGGCCACGCTACGCCTCAACAGCGACAGCACATTCACGCTGACACAGAAAGAAGGGAGCAGCATCAAGTTCGCCGTCGACAAAAAATGGCGAAAGCTACCCAAGCAACTAATCTTTAAACGACCTTAAAGCGAATGCGGAACGAACGTTTGTCATTGTCCCAGTTTGTTCCCAACATCTCAAAACGCCCTATCTGAGCCGTTGAGCGTACATGTTTGCCAATACACGGGCAGACATCATAGTCTCCAATACGCACCAGCCGAATCGTCTCACTGGCATCTTCCGGCAAACGGTCAAGCGAAAGACGTGAATCGGGAGAGCCTTCTTCTGCGCTGAAGACTATACCTTCCAGTTCTGCACGGGTAACAAATTCATAGGTTACAGGCAGGTTGGCTTCTATCAATTCGTTCATCTGACGTTCAATAGTTTGTTCTTCCTTGCGGTCGGGTTTATGGTCAACAATCCAGCTGATCTTGCTTTTCTTGCGTTCAACATGGGCATTGCACGAACGTTCACAACCAAACATGCGCACCATCACCTGATTCAAGAGGTGTTCCGCTGTATGTGCTGGTGGGAATTCCTCTTTATTGTGTTCGTTCAAAAGGACATCTTCCATCTTCTATCGATTTAGAATTTTATCTTATATACCCTTCCTGACCACGGTTTCAAAATCATCCGCACAGACTGGTCCTTACGCAAAATCAATTTCAACGATTCCTTTGTCAACAAATCAACGGCCGTAACTTCCGTCTCTGGAATCTGGAGATAATCGAATGCATGAGAAGGAATCACGACCTCAGCCTCTTTACATTCATCTGAGAAGTTGACAACAATCAGCAAGGTCTCACAACCTAACGAACGAAGAAAAGCAAACTGACGATTCCCAAGATGCTGATTTACATACATCAAGTCGAAAGTAGAGCCCTCACGAACGGATTTTTCCTTGTTCGCCAACAGGTTGATTTTCTGATATACGTTGCAAAGTTCCTTTTCTTCCTTCTTAAGTTTTCTGCGGTCACAATATCCACGATATAACGTATCAACACACCAATAGTCAAAAATGGTTGTTCGTCCGTCCAAACCACTAAAGCCTTCCTTATCCATACCCCGTTCGCCCAGTTCCTGACCGGCATAGAACATGTAGGGATTCTGCTGGAGAAGTACACTGACCATATGGGCAGGAATTCCCTTGCGCGCATCACCAGCAAAGAAATCGGAGGCTATGCGCTGTTCATCGTGATTTTCAAGGAAATAAAGCATGTGTTCACGAATATCGTCAGTAGCCTGCCACTGAGCCGTGATGTCCGACGAGCGCCGACGTCCACAAGTCACATCGCGAAGACAATCATACATTCCCACCTTGTCATAGAGCCAATCGAATCCTGCACCGATATAATTACGATATTCTGCAGGGTTATATACCTCCCCAATAAACTTAATGTCAGGATAGCGGAATTTCACCTTGTCGGTTGCCCAAAACCAGAAAGCTGCAGGCACCATTTCTGCCATATCGCACCTAAAAGCATCCACGCCCTTAGATGCCCAGAACAACAAGATGTCGGTCATCTTGTTCCAGGTATCAGGAATAGGACTGAAATGCTCCGAGCGACCACCTGCATCACAATAGTCAACCCCGTAGTTCAACTTCACCGTCTCATACCAGTCATTCTTTCCTGGAGCTGCCGAAAACAGATCGTTGCCGGTAGCGCGGGCAGGAAACTCCACATAGGAAGAATCACAAACTATGTTGTCAAGCTTTAAGGGCTGCTCCCACAGATAATAGAAATTATTATTTGTAGAGAAATGCAACGTTCTATCATCGTCTGCGCCAAGGTCTTTCACTCCCTCAGGTTTGCAGATGCTCATGTATTCGCGTGCCACATGGTTCGGAACAAAATCCATAACCACTTTCATTCCTGCCTGATGAGTGCGTTCGATGAGTGCCTCATATTCCTCCATGCGGTGTTCCACATTGACTGCCAAATCGGGGTCGACATCATAATAGTCTGTAATAGCGTAAGGAGAACCAGCCCCACCCTTTACCACTTCTGCATGCTGACAGGGAATGCCATAAGAAGAATAATTGGTTCGGGATGCATGACGAATGATGCCTGTAAACCAGATATGTGTCACCCCCAATGCCTTTATACGCTTCAAAGTCTCTTCATTGAAGTCGTTCATTTTACCTACACCATTCTCTTCCAAAGTACCATACTCCTTACAAGTAGTATTACGGTTGCCGAAGAGACGGGTGAAGACCTGATAGATGATTGGCTTTTGTTTCATTCCTCAATACCGTGTGCAGTCACTTCGCGGCTAATCTTTGCAATCATGCCTTGCAGAGCCTTACCGGGGCCACATTCTGTGAAGTCGGTGGCACCATCAGCTATCATATTCTGTACACTCTTCGTCCAGCGAACACTACTGGTGAGCTGTGCTATCAAGTTCTGTTTAATCTCTGCAGCATCGGTATGTGACTGCGCATCCACATTCTGATAGACAGGACATTTCGGAGCTTTCACTTCGATTTTCTCAATAGCTGCCTGCAGCTTATCCTTTGCCGGCTGCATCAGCGGAGAATGGAATGCACCACTTACTGGCAACGGCAATGCGCGCTTGGCACCAGCCTCTTTCATCTTTTCACACGCTACATTTACAGCGTCCACATTTCCTGAGATAACCAGTTGACCTGGATTGTTATAGTTGGCTGGAATAACAACATTACCTTCTGTACTCACCGCAGCACAGATCTCCTCAACCTTTTCATCGGGTAGTCCTATGATAGCGGCCATCGTTCCAGGAGCTTTCTCACAAGCTTCCTGCATGGCAAGAGCACGGGCATGTACCAGACGTAAGCCATCTTCAAAGCTCAACGCGCCAGCTGCCACAAGAGCTGAGAACTCGCCCAAAGAATGACCTGCCACCATATCCGGCTGAAAAGCCTCACCCATACAAAGGGCTGAGATAACACTATGGAGGAATACGGCTGGCTGGGTAACCTTTGTCTGTTTCAACTCTTCGGCTGTTCCATCAAACATGATATCGGTAATTTTGAAGCCAAGAACTTCGTTGGCCTGATCGAAAAGTTGTCTTGCAAGCGCATTGTTCTCATACAAATCCTTACCCATTCCTACGAACTGGGCACCCTGTCCGGGAAATACAAATGCTTTCATTCTTCTTTAACTTTATGGTTTAAACGAATTATTGGTGCAAAGTTAGTTAAAAACAACGGAAATAACGAACAAAAAGAATGAGAAATGATTTTTTTTCGTATATTTGCATGGTTATAGGAGCTCATGAGAGTTACCTTGATGACATATCAGACACTTCAACCTATTGCGACTATGATTAAATTTCCATGCGCCAAGATCAATCTTGGATTGACAATTACGACAGAACGCCCTGACGGCTACCATGACCTGGAAACCGTCTTCTATCCCATACCTCTTTACGATGCCTTGGAGGTAAAACTCATGGACGAGTCTTTTCCATCAGACGTAACATGCGACCTAAAAGTTACAGGAACTCATATTGAAGGAAAAGAGGAAGAAAACCTGGTGGTACGCGCCTACAATCTTCTAGCCAAAGACTTTCAGATTCCCCGCGTCCATGCGCACCTATATAAAAACATTCCTTCCCAGGCTGGACTTGGAGGCGGCTCAAGCGATGCGGCATACATGATAAGAATCCTAGACGAACGATTCAGACTGAATATCGGCAACGCAGAGATGGAACGCTACGCCGCCAAGCTAGGTGCCGATTGTGCTTTCTTCATCACCTCTGAGCCATCGTTCGCAACAGGCATTGGAGACATTCTCTCCCCTGCTGATGGCCCAAAAGGAAATCTGTGCGGCTACTATATTGCGCTTGTCAAGCCAGAGATAAGCATTTCCACACGCGAAGCCTACCAACAAATCACACCGCACGAACCTGTAAAATCTTGTCGCGACATTGTGCGGCAACCTATCTCCACATGGAAAAACGAACTTGTCAACGACTTTGAAGGTCCTGCTTTTAATCAGCATCCCATTCTGAGAGACATCAAAAACCGACTCTATAACATCGGTGCCCTGTATGCCCAAATGAGTGGAAGCGGAAGTGCCATGTTCGGAATTTTCCAAAATGCCCCACAAGATTTAGAGAACCTGTTTCCAAAGATGTTTACCGCCGTCATGAAACTATAGAGGAAATATAATATATAGAAAAACGGCCGTCAAAGTATTCCTCTGACGGCCGTTTTGTCTATGTAATCTTTAATGAATCTTCCTGATTAGTTCTTGAAGAAGTCTTTTACCTCCTCGTTGGGAACCATCTGCTCATCAAAGATGTAGGCACCAGTTTTGGGGCTCTTCACCATCTTGATAACTTTTGTATATGCGCGTCCATCCTTAGAACCTTCATGGAGGGTAGCGACGGTTTTCTTTGCCATTGTATTCTGTGTTTAGCGATTACTTAATTTCCTTATGAACAGTCATACGCTTGAGAATGGGGTTGTATTTTTTCAACTCCAAACGCTCAGGTGTATTCTTACGGTTCTTGGTTGTAATATAACGGCTTGTGCCAGGAAGTCCACTGTTCTTAATCTCAGTGCACTCAAGGATAACCTGCACTCTGTTACCTTTAGCTTTCTTAGATGCCATAATGATTATTCTCCTATAACTTTAATATCCTTCCAGTCAACATAGCCATTAGAAACAGCCTGCTTCAGCGCTGCATCAAGACCGATTTTGTTAATGAGGCGAAGACCAGCAGCACTGATCTTAAGGCTTATCCAGCACTGCTCTTCTACATAGTAGAACTTCTTGCTGAACAGATTAACATCAAAGCTTCTCTTTGTGCGGTGCTTTGAGTGAGACACATTATTTCCTATCTGTGCCTTCTTTCCCGTAATCTGACAAATTTTCGACATTGCTATCTAAAATTTTTTAATTCGTTTTTTGATACTTATTCCAAACAGGGTGCAAAATTACAAATATTTCCCGAATAAACAAAATAATCTTTAAAAGAATCTTAAGAATTAAGGATTTTTTTCTTTTTAATGTCTATTCTTCGCTCAGTTCACACTCTCCAAGAAATTCCAAGAAGAGTTTTAAGGCCTTATTTGTTGCAATAATTAGGTTCATATCGCGCCCATTGTCTTCTTCCAGTTTGAAGGTTTTTACTGTTTCGCGGTTGCCATAAGCCAACCAGATAGTCCCTACAGGATTCTGAGGAGTGCCTCCACCAGGTCCGGCAACACCTGTTGCAGCTATAGCGTAGTCAACAGCAAGGGCATCGCATGCGCCTTTTACCATTTCTATAGCCACTTCTTCGCTTACAGCTGTCTTTTCCTCTAAGACCTCATGTGAAACTTTTAGAATTCGTTCCTTGATTTCATCAGTATATGAAATAATTCCACCCTTAAAATAGTTGGAAGCACCCGGCACAGAAATAATGGACTCGGCAATGCGTCCACCCGTACAACTTTCAGCCGTTCCAAGCGTCTTGCCGTTGTCGTAAAGAATCTGCTGGATCTCCTTACTCAAGACTTTTGACTCTAAACTCATAGTTTTGTATTATTTTATTTTTTACTTTTACCTGAATGTCACTTTTGAGAAAGCCGGTTTATCAATAGAACAGAAATCATGATCGAGGAACTTATAATAGCCCGTAATTCCTATCATGGCCGCATTGTCGGTAGTATAGCTGAATTTAGGAATGTAGATTGTCCAGCCATACTTTTTCTGATATTCATAGAAAGCATTCCTCAACCCGTTGTTCGCAGAGACTCCACCAGCAACTGCAACATGCTTAATTCCCGTTTCTTTAACGGCAAATTTCAATTTCTTCATCAGGATGGAGACAATTGTATGCTCCAAACTTGCGGCCAAGTCCTCCTTATTCTGTTCGATGAAATCAGGATTCTCCTCTACCCATTTCCTCAGATTATAAAGGAAAGAGGTTTTCAACCCTGAGAAACTATAGTCCAAACCAGGAATATGTGGCTCCGAGAACTTGAAAGCACAAGGATTTCCTTGCCGTGCTAGCCTATCAATGATTGGCCCGCCAGGATAGCCAAGTCCCATCACTTTCGAACATTTATCTATAGCCTCACCTGCTGCATCGTCTATGGTCTGTCCAAGAACCTGCATGTCATTGTAGGCATTAACTTGCACAATCTGGGAATTTCCGCCACTTACCAAAAGACAGAGGAAAGGGAATGGAGGTGCAGAATGGTCATCATCGCACTCCTTAATGAAATGTGCCATTACATGCCCCTGTAGATGGTTTACATCAATCATCGGAATACCCAAAGAACGCGCAAAGCCTTTGGCGAAGCTCACACCAACGAGCAAAGACCCCATTAATCCTGGTCCACGCGTAAAAGCTACAGCAGAAAGTTGCTCCTTAGTGATGCCGGCTTTCTTGATTGCCTGGTCCACCACAGGCACCATGTTCTGCTGGTGAGCTCTTGAAGCCAACTCTGGCACCACGCCACCATAAGATTCATGGACAGCCTGTGAAGCGGTGACATTACTCAGCAATACTCCATTGCGAAGAACTGCAGCCGACGTGTCATCACAACTGCTTTCTATACCTAATATATATATTGAATTAATGGGACTTACAGGAGTTACAGGATTCATAACATTAATAACTTAGGATTTCTACACCATGCTCTGTCATCAGGAACGTGTGTTCCCACTGTGCACTTGGCAACTCGTCTTCAGAGATTACTTCCCATCCATAAGGATCTCCCTCATCAATGAAAACACGCCATGTACCCATGTTAATCATGGGTTCAATAGTAAACACCATTCCGGGAACGAGTAACATCCCCGTTCCCCGTTTTCCATAATGGCTCACTTCCGGGTCTTCGTGGAACTTCAACCCCACTCCATGTCCGCACAAATCTCGAACCACACCATAATGGTAACGCTTGGCATGCTTTTCAATGGCATGGCCTATATCCCCCACAAAACAATAGGGCTTGGCTGTATCCATTCCTATCTCCAGGCATTCTCGTGCCACCCTGACCAGTTGTTCTTTCTCTGGAGTGGTATTACCTATCACGAACATGCGAGAAGCATCTGCATAATATCCATCAAGAATAGTGGTAAAATCTACATTAATGATGTCGCCCTCCTCCAGAACATCCTCCTCTTTGGGAATACCATGACACACAACCTCGTTGATACTGGTACAGACACTTTTCGGAAAACCTTCATAGTTCAAACAAGCAGGGATAGCACCATGCTCCTCGCAGTATTTCACACAAATCTCATCAATCTCAAGAGTTGACATTCCTGCATGGATATATTTGGCGACTTCATCCAAGACTCCCGTATTGACAACGCCAGCCCGGCGTATGCCTTCTATCTGTTCTGGGGTCTTAATTAAATCACGCGAAGGCACCTCCTTGCCCTTATTTTCCCAGTACATCACCTGACGATCCATGTCCGTGAGTTCCTGCCCAGGGAAAATCTGCCATTTTCTTTTTCTCCTCGATTGCATGTCTTTTTTCTTAAATCGGCTGCAAAGTTAGTCAAAAGCGTTGAGAAAAGTGCCTTTTTAACAAAGAATTATTTTCAAAGTGATAAGTTTACAAAGAATTATTCGTACCTTTGTCCATTCCGAAACAAAATCATGACCCATGAGTAATAATATAGAAATCAAGGGAGCCCGCGTCAATAACCTGAAGAACATCACGCTGGAGATTCCTCGCAATAAGTTTATCGTTGTTGCAGGTGTCAGTGGCAGCGGAAAGTCGTCACTTGCTTTTGACACACTCTATGCCGAAGGACAACGTCGCTATGTGGAGTCACTTTCTTCCTATGCCCGGCAGTTTCTCGGAAGGATGTCGAAACCTGAATGCGACTTCATCAAAGGCCTTCCCCCTGCCATTGCAATCGAACAGAAGACCATTGCCCGAAATCCTCGCTCCACTGTGGGTACAAGCACAGAAATCTACGAATACCTGCGTCTCCTATTTGCTCGCATTGGTCATACATACTCTCCCATCAGCGGCCAGGAGGTGAAAAAACACAGCGTAGCAGACATCATCAAGTGTGTGAGCCAATATGGAGAAGGCACCCGCTTTGTCATTCTTGCTCCCCTTCATATTGCAAAGGAGCGCACGCTACGCCGACAACTTGAAATGGAACTTCAGCAGGGCTATGTCCGCATATGGAGAAGGAATGAGATACTGCGTATCGATGACTATCTTGAAGAACTTGTCGGCGATGGCATTCAAGAAGAAGCAAAGGACATGTGGCTACTTATCGATCGATTATCCGTAGATCTTTCGAAAGATGGAATTTCACGCATCACCGATTCCTCAGAGACAGCCTTGTACGAAGGTGATGGAAGCTGTCGGTTAGTATTCCTTCCGTCCAACATATGCTATGATTTCTCCATGCGCTTCGAAGCCGACGGAATGACCTTTGAAGAGCCGTCGGACAACCTTTTTTCTTTTAATTCCCCGGCAGGTGCATGTCCTACATGCGAGGGTTTCGGAAGCGTCATCGGCATTGATGAGAAACTGGTTATTCCCAATACTACGCTCAGCGTTTACGACGGATGTGTACAATGCTGGCACGGAGAAAAGATGGGGATGTGGAAAACCGAGTTCTGCCGCCGTGCTGCCAAGGACGATTTTCCAATCTTCAAGCCTTATCATGAATTGACCCAAAGGGAGAAAGATATGCTCTGGCATGGCCTGCCCTCAGAACGCGACAATGACAAGTACGATCAAGTTAGCATAGACTCCTTCTTCAACATGGTGAAGGAGAACCAATATAAGATACAATATCGAGTGATGTTGAGCCGCTATCGCGGAAAGACGATTTGCCCTGACTGTCATGGAACACGCCTGCGTAAGGAGGCGGGATGGGTTCGTATTGCAGAGAAGAGTTTATCCGAATTGGTGGAGATGCCCATCGTTAGATTAAAAGAATGGTTTGATCGACTTCAGTTGGACGAACAGGAAACAAAGATTGCACAACGCCTGCTCACAGAGATACACAATCGTCTACAGTTCCTCTTGGACGTAGGCTTGGGTTACTTAACTTTGAATAGACCTTCCAACACGCTTTCTGGAGGTGAAAGCCAGCGCATCAACCTCACCACTTCTCTGGGATCCTCTCTGGTAGGATCACTCTATATTCTCGACGAGCCAAGCATAGGTTTGCATAGCCGAGACACTGACCGTCTAATCAAAGTACTCAGGGAACTCCAGACATTGGGTAACACAGTAATTGTAGTGGAACATGACGAGGAAATCATCCGCGCCGCCGACCATTTGATAGATGTAGGTCCTGATGCCGGACGATTGGGCGGAGAAATAGTTTATCAGGGAGAATGTCGCCATCTGAACAACAAAGATGCAGAGAGTCTCATCTCCATCTTTCCTCGCTCGCATACACTACGCTATCTTGCAGGTATCGAGCAGATTGACGTTCCTTCATCACGTCGTCCCTGGAACAGGGCTATTGAGTTACGGGGATGCCGTATGAATAATCTCAAAGGCATTGACGCAAAAATTCCTTTGAATGTGATGACCGTAGTGACAGGTGTCTCTGGTTCGGGAAAGTCTTCACTTGTGAAAGGGACTCTCTACCCTGCCCTTAAGCGTCATTTAGACGAAGTGGCCGATCTTCCTGGCGAATATACAGAATTAGCTGGTGACTGGAAGGATATCCAACATGTAGAGTTTGTCGATCAAAATCCTATAGGAAAAAGCACTCGGTCTAATCCCGCAACCTATGTCAAGGCCTATGATGCTATTCGACAACTCTTTAGCGAACAGCCACTGGCCCGACAGATGGGTTTCACCCCACAGTATTTCTCATTCAATGCAGACGGCGGACGATGCGAGGAATGCAAAGGTGCAGGCATCATCACTGTAGAGATGCAGTTCATGGCCGATTTAGAACTGACCTGTGAGAGTTGTGGTGGCCAACGCTTTAAGAAGGACATTCTAGAGGTCCGATACAAAGGAAGGAACATCACCGACGTGCTCAATATGACCGTTGAAGAAGCCTTGGAGTTCTTTGCGGAAGAAAAAGATATCATAAGCCGTCTGCATCCACTAGCAGATGTGGGTTTGGGTTATATCAAGCTGGGACAAAATTCCTCCACACTCTCTGGAGGTGAAAACCAGCGAGTAAAACTTGCCTATTACATAGGACAGGAACGGCAGGAATCATCGCTCTTCATATTCGACGAGCCAACGACGGGGCTTCACTTCCATGATATCAAGCGACTTCTTCATGCCTTCAATGCACTCATTGAACGCGGGCACACGGTACTGGTCATTGAGCACAACCTGGATGTTGTGAAATGCGCAGACTACATGATAGACCTCGGCCCTGAGGGCGGAGACCGTGGCGGTCAAATAGTAGCCACAGGCACTCCCGAAGAAGTTGCAACATGTGAGAAAAGCCTGACGGGGAAATACATAAAAGAGAAGCTTCTAATTTCCAGACAGGCTTAAGAAGTATCCGAGTTTGTACAGCTGGAAACACTTTACTGATGGAGAGTCACTCAACAGATTGTCTCTCCATTTCTTTTTCTTCCATCTATATATATATATATAAGGTGTCACCAAATGCAAACGCTCCATACGATGAACAAGTCGAAGGAGTCTTGAATAACCCTCCATACGAAAAGCGAATTCATGAAGCGTTTGAAGTGCCTGTTCTGTTTTCTCTACGAACACTTCGTTTTCCTCAAACGTGGTGAATGCCAGAGGATTGTCTATACGCAAGAGCTTGAGGCCGGCCTGAGCAAGATCCCTTCCAAAAAGATCATCCTCATAGCCATAACGATGCAAATTCTCGTCAAAAGGATGAGCCAACAATATCTCACGCTTAATGAGGAAGTTAGCCGTATGAAAATGGTGAAAGTTGCTCATGGGCACTTCTTCACAATAAGAATTCTGCTGGTTGATATGTGCCGAAGCCAGTTCATAGCGGTAACGCAGGTTGTCATTCCACATCACCTCGTCTGCCTCAACCACATAGCCGCCATACACCAAATCACATTCCGCATCAAGATATTTTTTCAGAAAGCTGCCAGGCTCTGTCCGCGACTGTTCTGTAAGCGACATATGACTGTCCACAAATAGCAGCCACTCATAGCGAGCTTCACGTGCCAACAGATTGCGGATGGCAGCACGTCCGCGATTTTTCAACCAGTCACGATGACGTACATGCGAAAGTCTTTGGAACACCTTTTCGTTCTCTCGTACCACTATTGGGTCGTTTGTTCCGTCCTCTGCCACAAGAATCTCAAAATTCTGTAGTCCCGCAGCCACAGCATCAGCATGCAAATCCTCCACAAGCTGAGTACAGAGGCTATCGTAAGCCGGAATCAATATTGAGAGTTGCTTCATGATGGTTGTAACAAAGGGTTATTTTAACTCAAACACTTCAGATGGAGTTGTTCGCTTGAGCACATCAAGCAACACATCCTTTCCGGCAATGATACCATATGAGCGCAGTATCTGCTCCACGGTCTTACGTGCCAATTCCGGATGATTATTCTCCTCGCTCAGATGGCAAAGCCACACATGACGCAGGTGTTCCGACATATTCTCAGCAATAGCCACTGCACAGCGACTATTGGAAAGATGGCCCGTTTCACCAGATATGCGCACTTTCAAATGCTGGGGATAGGGCCCGGCCATGAGCATTTCCTCATCATAATTGGCTTCAATTACGAGATAATCCGCCTCACTGATAAACTGTCGCATCTCTTCGGTAACATGTCCGGCATCGGTCATTATACAGAAAATCACGCCATCGGCTTCTATACGAAAGCCAACATTGTCAGCACTGTCATGAGGCACCTCAAAAGGAGTTACCCGAAAGTCTCCGAGTTGTTCCGAAACTCCTTTTTCCAGTATGCGTACCTGCTCTGGACGTATCTTGTGGCGTACGCAATAATTCTTCTCTATGCCCACATGCACTTTACGAGTGGCATAAACAGGAAGCTCGTAGTCGCGACTCAATGCCCCTACCGACTTCACATGGTCGGCATGATCATGGGTAACAAGTACCCTATGAACCATTGAGAGCGACTGGCCATACTCACGCATACGTTTTTTTAACATACGCATACCCAGCCCCTGATCAATCAGAAGAGCATCATTTTCGGTATACAGCAGGTAGCAGTTTCCACTACTTCCACTACCATAGGATATGAATTTCAGCATCTAATAGTAAATTTCGTACAAAATTACAAAAAACTCTCCACTTTCAGCCCTTATCTCTCAACTTTTTACTAACTTTGTCCAAAATTAATATTTAATGATATATAAAAACTCATATCCAACAGTTGCCCTTCTGTTGACCATGTTGCTCACATTCAACATTTCGTGCAAAGAAAAAGAAGATCTTGCAGAGGTTCGAAACATTGCTGAGTCTTTCGCTGACCTATACTTTAACTGGCGCTATGTCGAGGCCATGGAATATGTTGATTCAAGTTGCATCCAGAAGTTGCGCTTCGTGGCCAGTCAGGTCACAGACAATGATCTTCGTTTCTTCCTTTCGAAAGAAAATGCCGCCAATGTAGAAGTTATGCAAGTAGTTGAGAATTCTTCCGACAGCATCACTGTTACCCTCCTTATTGAGAACTTCCTACAAAAAGACACCATCGGCCGTCCACCCGTCCTACGGGAAGGGCAAGAGATTTCCATACAACTCGCTCGTAAAGACAAGCATTCGCCCTGGCTGGTAACTTCATGGTGAACATTTTTATTTAACTTTTCATCAGGCTACTATACATCTGTTGAAGGCAACGCCTCTTCTGCATCGTGTTTGGATGGACATAAAGATCAAGTGTTATACTTGTTCGGGAGTGTCCAAGCAGTGTGCTGATAGTCTTCAAGTCATACTTATTTTCTATACATCGAGTTGCAAAAGTATGTCGGAGCGAATGGAAATTCTTTTTGGGAAGATTCAGGCGCATAAGTAGATGATAATAATAGTTGCGGTAACATCTTACACCGACAGGTTTTCTGGAATTCGTCAAGACAAAGGCGTACTCGTCATCAGAAGTCCTTCTTCTTTTCAGCGCATCTACAAGCTGCGGTATCAGGGGTATCTCACGCTTAGAGGTTAGGGTCTTCGGTGAGCTAAGCACATTCTTCGACATCCATGTTTTACCCTCCTTTACAAAGATGGCTGACAATGTACTGGAAACAAAGAGACTTCCCTCACTAAGGTTCAAGTCTTTCCAACGCAAGGCACACACCTCGCCGATACGCATACCCGTACAAAGGGCGAGAAAAATGCCTAAACTGAGTGCAGACTTGTCATTAATGACATAGCTAAGGAGCCTTTTCTGCTGATTTTCAGTAAAAAGTTGAATTCGTCTATGTGTTTCTCCCCTAGGATATCTTATTTCCCAGAGAGGATACGGCCAGCCTGCATGCTTGGATGCATATTTCACAATCATCTTCAGGATGCCGACCATCTGCTTTACAGTACAGATACTGCATCCGTCCCCACACTTCGCAAAGACAAAGTCCTGCACCTCAGCTTCCTTGATTAAAAACTTGCTGCCAAAGACCGGTATCAGGTGCGTTTCTACGCACAACTGATACAACGATCTTGTTGACAACTTGACTAGTCTCTGTTTATCTTCTATCCATAGGAGATAAACTTCAAGAAATGTTTTTTTTCATATACCACTCAAAAAGTCGTTGTACGCCTTCTTCTATCTCAACCTTATGTGACCAGCCAAGCGAATGGAGCTTACTGACATCGATAAGTTTGCGCATAGTACCGTCGGGCTTGCTGGCATCAAAAATCACTTCCCCCTCAAAACCTACAGTCTTGACAACAAGTTCCGAGAGTTCGCGGATGGTCAGTTCCTTACCTGTTCCCACATTGATGTGGCAGTTGCGAATCTCGCCCAATGAAGGAATCGCTCCTCCACGTCCAGCCGAGTGGTTCCTGTCCACAGCTCCGTCGGTACCTGCACCATAGTGTACGGAAGAGTACTTCTCTATTCCGATAATGTCACTAAAGTTGACATTGAGTAGAACATGCACGCTGGCATCCGCCATGTCTTCACTCCAAAGGAACTCACGCAACGGCGTACCTGTTCCCCACAGGGTCACACGGTTATTTTCGATGCCATACTTGGCCAAAACCTTCAGGATATCCTTCTCCCCTGCCTTTCCATCTATACCCTCCACAGGGCGCTGCATGAGGTCATTTCGGATGGCCGTCCAATCGGCATCGTGAATCATCTTGGCCAGATAAACCTTGCGCATCATGGCGGGCATGACATGGGAGTTCTCCAGATGGAAGTTGTCGTTCGGTCCGTAAAGGTTGGTAGGCATTACGGCAATGTAGTTGGTGCCATATTGCAGGTTGTAGCTCTCGCACATCTTTAGGCCTGCAATCTTCGCGATGGCATACTCCTCGTTTGTATATTCCAGCGGAGAGGTGAGCAGAGCTTCCTCTTTCATCGGTTGCGGTGCATTCTTCGGATAGATGCAGGTGGAGCCCAAGAAGAGGAGCTTCTTCACGCCATGGGCGTATGCCTCACTGATAACGTTGCACTGCATCTTCATATTCTGCATAATGAAATCTGCGCGATACAGGCTGTTAGCCATGATTCCGCCCACAAAAGCTGCAGCCAACACAACGGCATCAGGTTCTTCCTCATCGAAGAAAGCCTTTACAGCTACCTGATCCGTCAGGTCAAGTGCCTTGTGACTTCTACCTACCAAGTTTGTATATCCCCGTTGAAGCAAATTGTTCCATATAGCAGAGCCAACTAATCCGTTGTGGCCTGCTACATATATCTTACTACTTTTCTCAAGCATTTCCTTCTTCCGGTTACTTAACAATTCCCTTTTCGAGATATTCTGCAAGGTTTGTCCGCACCTTCTCGGCTGCACCTTCTGAAGCAATCTTTGCCATATCGCTGTCTACCATGATATTGACCAGTTCCTCGAAACTTGTCTTCCCGGGATCCCATCCAAGTTTGGCCTTTGCCTTCGTGGGGTCACCCCATAGGTTCACCACATCGGTGGGACGATAGAAATCCGGCGACACCTCAATGAGCACATTACCCGTTGCCTTGTCGATACCCTTCTCGTCGGCGCCCTCGCCCACAAACTCCAGTTCTATTCCTACACGCTTGAAAGCATAATAGCAGAATTCGCGAACAGAATGCTGTACGCCGGTGGCAATAACAAAGTCATCAGCCTTCTCCTGCTGCAGGATGAGCCACATGCACTCTACATAGTCCTTGGCATAGCCCCAGTCACGCAGGGAACCGAGGTTGCCAAGATAGAGCTTGTCCTGCTTGCCCTGCTTAATACGGGCAGCAGCAAGGGTAATCTTACGGGTTACGAAAGTCTCACCGCGGCGCTCTGACTCGTGGTTGAACAGAATGCCAGAGCAACAATACATATTGTAAGCCTCACGATATTCCTTGACAATCCAGAAACCATACTGCTTGGCAACAGCATAGGGACTGTAGGGGTGGAATGGGGTATTCTCATTCTGAGGGACTTCCTCCACCTTGCCATAGAGTTCCGAAGTTGAAGCCTGATAAATGCGACAACTATCGGTAAGACCCAATTGGCGAACGGCCTCCAGAATACGGAGCACACCTACGGCATCTACATCGGCCGTAAACTCTGGAGAGTCAAAACTCACTTGCACATGACTCTGAGCGGCAAGATTGTATATCTCCGTGGGTCGAACCTTGCCGATAACACCCAGAATGGACATGGAGTCGCCAAGATCGGCGTAGTGTAAATGGAAATGTTCTTTACCCTCCAAATGAGCAATGCGTTCACGGAAGTCAACCGATGAACGGCGAATAGTGCCGTGTACCTCATATCCTTTTTCCAACAGGAACTCTGCCAGATAAGAACCATCCTGTCCAGTAATACCAGTAATTAAAGCTATCTTCTTATTCATTTACGTTTTATTATTCTAATTTATAATATGCATTCTTTCCTTCACCCGCCATCTACTGCTGTCCACTGAACTGCTTTATTCGTTGCTCTTCAGACAATTTGCAGATTAGCAGCGTACCATTCTTTTCTGCCACAATACAATCCTCAAGACCTTGAACCACCACCTTACACATACCTGTTGTATGGATAATACAGCCATGAGACTCAAACACATCTATGTCAGGACCAATACAAGCATTGCCATAAAGATCACGCTTTGACTGCGTAAGCAGGGAGCCCCAAGTGCCCAGATCACTCCATCCGAAGTCAGCAGGACAGACAAAAATTTCCTCAGCCTTTTCCATGATGGCATAGTCAACAGAGATATTTTCACAATCCCCATAGTGGGTGTCTATCACCTTCTGCTCCTCGGGCGTACCCATGATGGGCAGCATCTGCTCAAAGATATAATTGATGGACGGCTGATAGACGCGGAAAGCATTCACAATCGTACTGACACTCCAGATAAAAATACCAGCGTTCCAGAAATAATTATTTTGGCTGATATACTCCTGTGCAGTCTTCAAGTCGGGTTTCTCACGGAAAGAGTCCACACGGAAAATTTCTTTGTTTAATGGAGAGCTCATCGACAAATCTGCCTGTATGTAGCCATAACCCGTTTCAGGACGCGTGGGCTTCATGCCAAGTGTAACGATAGCATCGCTGTCAGCGGTAAAATTCAGGCATTGTTTGATAACCCTTCGAAACTCCTCCGGATTAGCCACGATGTGATCGCTGGGCGTCACAACGATGTTGGCCTTGGGGTCTTTTGCCTTGATGCGCCAGCTCACATACGCAATGCACGGAGCAGTATTTCTGCGACAAGGTTCCAAAAGGATATTCCCTGCCGGGACTTCGGGCAATTGCTCATGTACAATGTCAAAATACTGCTTGTTAGTGACAATCCACACGTTCTCAGGATTACATACGCCAGTGAAGCGGTCAAGAGTTAACTGAAGCAATGTGCGGCCCACACCAAGTACATCAATAAACTGTTTCGGACTTTCAGCTGTGCTCATAGGCCAGAATCTACTGCCCACGCCACCAGCCATAATAACCAGATGATTGTTGCTCTGTGACATACGAATAATGTTTAATTATGCAAAGATAGCACAAAAACGCCAAACGGCAAAATAAAAGCGGAAAAATGTTTCATTCGAAAGGCAACATCAATGAGCCGTCTTTGATTTTAAGAAGAGGCTCTTCTGTGTTTGCTTCATATCTGGCAAACTGAAGTTTCAGCTCGGAAGTAGAATTGGCGTTGGGATTCAGGCGATAGACACCCCGCTGTGACATACGCTCAATAGGTGATGCCGGACTCCCGGAATTGCGTTGCACGAAAGAAATGATATAATTGTGAACCTCGGAGAGTTCTACCGGATAAAACAGAGAGTTACACGCATTATACACATGACGCGACAACTTCTGCAAGGGAATCCCGGTTTCGCCAGCCTCAACAAGCACTTTATATATCTCTCTGTCGTATTTCATGAATAAATAAAAAGAGAGCTGTAATCAAATGATTGCAACCCTCTTTTTGATATGTGGAATTAATTAAGCCAATACGATAGCGTTGTTCTCGCCCTTAACTTTTCCTTCCTTCATCAGCCAGCCGATTCCCAGATATACTTCCTCTGCACTGATCTTAGCGGCCTTTGCGATCTCAGCGATTGTCAGAGCCTTCTCAGCAGCGGCCAGAGCCTGATAAACATCACCAGCCTTGAAACCTACGGTCTCAGCATTAACGACGAGTTCGTTCTTCTTGGCGGCTGTAGTCTTCTTAGGAGCAGCGGCCTTCTTTGCTACGGGAGCTTTCTTCTCGGCTGTCTCTTTTACTGCAGCCTTCTTTGTTGTTGCTTTCTTTTCTGCCATAATTTTTGTAAAACTTTTGAATTAATGAATGCTCATTAAATATTATCCTTCATAAATCTGGTGCAAAGGTATCACAACTTTCCAAACCATCTTTTATAAAGATGCATGTTTTGACACAAATCAGGCTTTTTCTTGACTTAAGTCAAGTTTCAACTGCAACTCATCCAACTGTTTGGGATCAAGAGCCGAAGGTGCATCAAGCATTACGTCGCGTCCACTGTTATTCTTCGGGAATGCAATACAATCGCGAATAGAGTCCAAACCGGCAAAGATGCTCACGAAACGGTCAAGACCGAAAGCCAGTCCCCCATGAGGCGGAGCTCCGTACTTGAACGCATTGATCAGGAAGCCAAACTGAGCCATAGCCTGCTCTGGTGTGAAGCCAAGAATCTGGAACATCTTCTCCTGAAGCTTACCATCGTGGATACGCAGGGAGCCACCTCCTACCTCTATACCATTGCACACGAAGTCATAGGCAACCGCGCGAACATCTTCCGGCCGTTCGTCCAGTAAAGGAATGTCATCAGGATTGGGCAGCGTAAACGGATGATGGGTTGCCATCAGGCGCTGTTCCTCATCACTCCACTCAAACAACGGGAAGTCCACAATCCATAGGCACTCAAACTTGTCCTTGGAACGTAGTCCCAGTCTGTCTCCCATCTCCAAGCGAAGGGTACACAGCTGAACACGCGTCTTGTTTGCCTTGTCACCAGAAAGTATCAGCACGAGGTCGCCGTCTTTGGCGCCCATCTTCTCTTTGAGCTGTGCCCACACCTCTGGTGTATAGAACTTATCAATAGACGATTTCACCGTACCATCAGTATTATACTTCACATAGACCAATCCCTTGGCCCCCACCTGAGGACGCTTCACAAAATCAGTTAACTGGTCAAGCTGCTTGCGGGTATAGTCTGCACAGCCAGGCACACAGATGCCACCAATATAAGCCGCCTCGTCAAAGACACTGAACGTTCCCGTACCCTTCAGCACGTCCATTAGCTCAACGAACTCCATACCGAAGCGCAGGTCCGGCTTGTCACTGCCAAAACGACGCATGGCTTCGTGCCAGGTCATCTGCTGAAGCTTGGCGGGAAGTTCCACATTCAAGACCTCCTTGAACAGGTGGCGCGCCATATCCTCGAAAAGGCCTATGACATCCTCCTGGTCAACGAACGACATCTCACAGTCTATCTGCGTAAACTCCGGCTGGCGGTCTGCACGCAAATCCTCATCACGAAAGCACTTCGCAATCTGGAAATAGCGGTCAAAGCCACTTACCATTAACAGTTGCTTCAAGGTCTGAGGACTCTGAGGCAGCGCATAGAACTGGCCGGGATTCATTCTGGAAGGCACTACAAAGTCGCGTGCCCCTTCGGGTGTGGAGCCAATTAAGATAGGAGTCTCCACCTCAATGAAATCCTTTGAATCCAGGAAGTTACGGATAAGGATGGTCATGCGATGTCGAAGTTCCAGATTCCTGCGCACAGCCTGTCGGCGCAAGTCCAGATAACGATACTTCATGCGGATGTCATCGCCGCCGTCAGTCTGATCCTCTATCGTGAAAGGAGGCGTCAGGCTCTCTGACAGGATTGTCAGCGTTTCAACCAATATCTCAATGTCACCTGTCGGCATTTTAGCATTCTTACTCTCACGCTCGCTGACAACGCCTGTTACCTGAATACAGAATTCACGGCCCAGTTTGTTCGCACGTTCGCACAATTCCTTGTCAGTCGCCTCATTGAAGACCAATTGAGTCATTCCATAACGGTCACGAATATCCACGAAGGTCATGCCTCCCATCTTCCTAATGCGCTGTACCCAGCCAGCAAGTGTTATCTTCTTGCCCGCATCGGAGAGACGAAGCTCTCCACAAGTATTAGTTCTATACATATATAATAATGTGATTTGAATTTCAACTTGCAAAAGTACAAAAAAATATGTATTATGGATTACGAATTATGAATTATTTTGTATTTTTGCACCAATAATAAAGAACCAAACGTTATGAACACAATGAAAAAAGCTGTTTGGAGTTTCGTCTGTCTGGTATTTGGCACATGTCTCTATGCACAAAATCCTGAGGAAGTATTGAATGACGCACGTCTTGCCAACCAATATTTCATGGAGAAATATGCCGATCCCACCACTCCCACCTTCGTTAAGAAGGAACGACCGAGTAGCCTTTGGACACGCGGTGTTTACTACGAAGGACTGATGGCACTCAACGAAATATATCCCCAGTCCAACTATATTGACTATGCCCTGCGCTGGGCAGAGTTCCACCAGTGGACACCACGCAACGGCATTCAGACAACAGATGCTGACGACCAGTGCTGTGCACAGACATATATACAACTCATTCCCTATACAGACAAAGACAAAAAGATTCTGACGGAAAATATTTTGGCAAACCTTGAGTATCAGATGGCATCGGGGCGCATCGACTATTGGACATGGATTGATGCCATACAGATGGCTATGCCACTCTACTTCCAGATATATAAGCTGACAGGAGAACGCCGCTATGCCGACTATGCCATGAAATGCTACCGATGGACACGCAACGAGTGCGGAGGCGGACTTTTCAATAAGAAGACAGGTTTCTGGTGGAGAGACAAGGAATTCGTGCCGCCCTATCAGGAGAGCGATGGCCAGCCCTGTTACTGGAGCCGTGGCGATGGATGGGTCTATGCCGCACTTGTGAGGGTAATGAGTTTGCTTCCTGCCAAGGATGCCTATTACAAAGAGTTGAAAAAAGACTATCTCCTCATGAGCCAGGCTTTTGCTTCCTGCCAGCGCGAAGACGGTTTTTGGAATGCAAGTCTGGTCTCACCCGTCACCTATGGCGGTCCGGAAGCCACGGGAACCAGCCTCTTCCTCTACGGCATGAGTTGGGGTATTCAACAGTCACTACTCCCATCTTCCACCTACAAGCCTCTTTGTGATAAAGCATGGAAGGCGCTGCATGAGAAGAGTATCCACCCCAACGGGTTCCTCGGTTATGTACAGGGAACAGGTAAACAACCCAGCGATTCCCAACCCGTCACCTACACCTCCGTGCCTGATTTCGAAGACTTCGGACTGGGATGTTTTCTATTGGGTGCCACGGAGTATTTCAAGCTTTTGAAGCAATAACAAAGTTAAGTTGTGTTAAAGATACAGAAAAGAATATACAAAAAAGGTCTTTCTCTCAATAAAAATTAGTAATTTTGCGCCCGATTTAGTCCGTGGAGGCTCGAAAAAGCATTGCCAAGAAGGTCAATCGCCTTGCGGAAAAACCCGTTTAAATAATTATAATGTACGCAATTGTAGAAATTAAGGGGCAACAGTTCAAGGTTTCAGAGGGAATGAAACTCTTTGTTAACCGCATTCAGGATGCTGAAGCAGGCCAGACTGTTGAGTTTGACAAAGTACTGCTCGTTGACAACGAGGGTGCTGTCACAGTTGGTGCACCTACTGTAGAAGGTGCCAAGGTAGTAGTAGAAGTTGTGAACCCGCTCGTGAAGGGTGAGAAAGTCATCGTCTTCAAGATGAAGCGCCGCAAGGACTATCGCAAGAAGAACGGTCATCGCCAGCAGTTCACACAAGTAGAAGTTAAACAAGTTATCGCTTAAGTAGGAGGAAATCTTTATGGCACATAAAAAAGGTGTAGGTAGCTCCAAGAACGGACGTGAATCCGCTTCACAAAGACTGGGCATTAAGATCTTTGGAGGTCAGAAGGTTATCGCAGGCAACATCATCGTTCGCCAGCGCGGTACAAAGCACAATCCCGGCAACAATGTCGGTATCGGCAAGGATGACACACTCTTCGCACTGGTTGACGGAACCGTAAACTTCCGCAAGACCACGGGCAACAAGAGCATTGTTTCAGTAGTTCCTGAAGCCGAGGCCTAAAGCCCAATACAAATTAACATCTTATTCCAAACAAACAACAGAATCCCGATTCTCAGCTGAGAATCGGGATTTCTGCTTTCTATGGCTGTAGGAACTTATCGCCAGAAGATTCAAGAAGACGGCGGGCATAACTCTTGGGGAAGCCAGGTCGGAACACCCTCTTTCCCAGCCCTTCTGGTGTTCTGAGGAACCTTCCGTCAGCCTCTGGCTTCACCGCCATATCGTTGTACTTCACTATCAGATAGAATGCCAACTGCTTCCAACGGTCAAGCATGTGCTGTGCCTGCTCATTACTGTAATTATTAAGGTACAGCAAAGCGGCGTCCTTGTTTGCCTCATACAGTTCCAAGGCCTTCTTCTCCACCTCCGGTTGATTGGTGAAATAACTGTTTTCCAATGAGTCGCGCACAGCTTTCAGCGAACCGAACATCTGTGAGTAGCGCGGATAGACCATGTTGCTCACCCAGTTGCACACCCAGTATGCATTCCTGTCAGAGAACGTGACGGCATCAGCACCTGGTGTGTTATAGCATTCCGGCTGTATGGTATTGCCACAATAGATGGGTGTGTATGCCACCATGTTGCCGTCATCGTTGCCAAACCAAAGCACGCCGCCTATCTCCCTTGGGAGCCAAGAGCGCATCTGTGAGACATAGGTGAAGCCCGTCTGCTGCGTGGAAGTTGGTCTTTCGTTGAAACATTTCCTGCCATCCACCTCAAAAGAGAGCGGAGTTGGACGGTATGGCATCTGCCATATACCGCCTCCAATGTCTGTAGAATCCAGAGCCAATGCCGTTCCTTCATAGTGGTCTCGCATGCATTCCATTACATCCTTCACGCTGAGCTTACGGTTTGGTATTATCCACAAGGGCATATCCTCAGCCTTCGGGTCTTTGCCCATCGCCCAAGAAAGATACTTGTCGAAGTCATCGGCAAAGTGGCGGAAGAACGACCACACACGGGCATCACAGTAGCGACGCCCTCCAAAGTCGGGAGCTGCATACGCCCACTTCCAGGAGAAGTCGGCATCAGAGCCCTCATACCATCCCATCTTGCGGGCATAGGCAACAACATCGCGTGAATAATATACGTCCTCGCGCTGGTGCTTCGCGTCAGGATAGACACCTCTCTTAGCGAGCTTGCCACCTGCAGGAAGGAACTTTCCTATCCTACTCTGGTTGGCGTGGCCGCAAATGGCATCATCAGGCACCCGCATGGCCACCCATACTACACGCTGCATACCCTCGGCATAGAACTGAGTGCCAGGAGTTCCCGTTCCCATCATCTCTACAATCCAAGCCTCTTCCGGGTCACAAACGGTAAAGGTCTCACCCTCTGAGCAATAGCCATAGGTCTCTACCAGCGACGTCATCACTCGAATGGCCTCGCGCGCGCTACGCGCACGTTGTAAAGTAATGTATATGAGTGAGCCGTAGTCGAGAATGCCTGTGGTATCCACCATTTCCTCACGTCCTCCATAGGTGGTTTCCCCGATGGTTACCTGCCACTCATTGATATTACCGATGACATTATACGTCACTTCTGCCTCTGGGATCTCTCCTCGATAGACATGGGTATCCCAGTCCACCACACGGCGCATCTCACCCTGAAGATGCCGGCCTGCCGGATAGTGGCAAAGCCCGATGAACATACCATAGTCATCTGCATTATAGGTACAGATAACCGAACCGTCGGCAGAAGCTTTCTTTCCTACGATGAAGTTGGTACAAGCCAAGACCTCCATGCCACAGAGCACGGAGGTTATCATTATTAATAATCTTTTCATAGACAATACAAAAAAAGTATTCTTCAGCACGCCTTGAAACTCATGTCGAGACCTTTTACCGAATGCGTAAGCGCGCCCACAGAAATAAAGTCTACGCCAGCTTCGGCATAGTCGCGCAAGGTGTCAATGGTGATACCGCCCGAAGACTCTGTTTCATACTTTCCGCCTATCAGCTCAACAGCCTTTTTCGTGTCGGCCACAGAGAAGTTGTCAAGCATTATGCGGTTCACGCCGCCATGATTCATCACGCGCTGAAGCTCGTCGAAATTACGCACCTCTATCTCAATCTTCAGGTCAAGACCCTTCTCCTTGAGGTAGGCATGACAACGGTCAATGGCGTTCTCAATGCCTCCGGCAAAATCCACATGATTATCTTTCAGCAGGATCATATCGAAGAGTCCGATGCGATGGTTCATGCCCCCGCCGATCTTCACAGCCTGTTTCTCCAGCATGCGCAAGCCGGGAGTGGTCTTTCGCGTGTCGAGCACATGGGTCTTCGTTCCCTTCAGTCGCTCCACATAGCGGTTTGTCTGTGTGGCAATGCCGCTCATGCGCTGCATGATGTTCAGCATGAGTCGCTCAGTCTGGAGCAGCGAGCGTATCTTTCCGCTGACCACCATCGCGATGTCGCCTTTCTTGACTGGAGTTCCATCTTCTATCAGCACTTCCACCTTCATAGTCGGGTCGAAGCGGTTGAACACTCGCTTAGCCATCTCAACACCAGCCAAGATACCGTCTTCCTTGATGAGCAGATGTGACTTGCCCATAGCATCGTCAGGAATACAACATAGCGTGGTGTGGTCGCCGTCGCCGATGTCCTCTGCAAAGGCGAGGTCAATCAGGCGGTCTTCTAATTCGTTTACAGTTAGCATGGTCTTATTATTTCTTGGGTTTAACTTCTTGCATGGGCTGCACCAGCTTGGTCTTTATGGGAGCTGCTGAGGCGTTTTGCTTGAGACGGTTTTCCTTGATGGGACCTTCTATTTGTCTGACCGGCAGAGGAGAACCTTTGACAACCTTTGGTTCCACAACAGGTTTCACTTCCTTGACAGAGTCAACGGCTTGTATCGAATCCGTCTGTTCCGCAGTTTGCAGTTCCGGCTCAGGCTTCTTGTTATGCATACGCAGGAGGGAGATTTTGTCAAGCACCATCATCTTCATCGTTGTACGCGAGTCGGTGTTGATGTTCTTGTTTTGGTTGAGCATAAAATAGCCCTTCAATTGCTTGATGCCAATGAACTTGTCATCCTTGACCTCCACCCTGTACTGATTGGAGGCGTTCATGTGGATAACCCTTGAGACGACGCTGTCGTTGGAAAGCTTCAATGCCAGCACGATGATGCCGTCTCTTACGCCGTCCTGAAACATGAACTTGGTATCCACGCGCAAGGAGAAAGCATCGCCAGCCTGATAAGTAGTGTCAGCCTCATAGGTAAAGCTGAAGACATGGTTCGTTGGATACTGCATCAACACCATAGCTCTGCCACCAGTCCAGATGTTTGCCGTGTCACCCGTTACCGAGGCGGCAGCCCTTGCCTCAAGGTCGTTTTCTGAAGCGCCAAGCGACATTGCCTTGGCCGAGAAGCGATTGGAAACGCCATCGTAAATGTCGCGCAGGAAATTTGTATGACGCGTATAGTAATTCATGGAACGCTCATACGCTTCACCAGAGATTCCGTGCTTGCGCAAGACAGCTTCCAGACATGCCTTTGAGAGCAGCGTGTCATAGTTCTGATTCTGCTCCATCAGCACAGCCAGCGTCTGATGATAGTCGTAGAGCACGGCCTCCATCTCCGAGGGTTGTATATACTCCTTGGGAACACCCGGCTTACATCCCATAAGGACGCAAAGCGCGAGCAACAAAGGCAAAAGCAGCTTCTTCATTCTTCTTTCTTTTTCTCCCATCTCGTTCCACTCCAAAAAGTGGCACTTGCCCTCTCCAGCTCCTTGCGGAAGAAGAGTAGCAAAGCAACGATGCCTACGGAAATGCTGGAGTCGGCAAAGTTGAACACAGGCGAGAAGAAGATATAATCCTCTCCTCCCCAGAAGGGCAGCCAGTCTGGCAATGTTGTCTGTATGAGCGGGAAGTAGAGCATATCCACCACCCTTCCGTAGAGCACAGGGGCATAGCCCTCACCCCAGGGAACAACCGTTGCCACATCGAAAGGCGTTGACTGTGTGAACACCATTCCGTAGGCTATACAGTCTATCAGGTTGCCAGTGGCACCTGCCACAATCATGGAGACACATACAACATAACCCCATCGGTGCGTTTTGTCGATGATTACCTTCCAGAGGTAGTAGCACAATGCCGAGATGGCCGCAATGCGGAAGAGGCTCAGCACAAGCTTGTTGACGAAAGTCATGCCGTAGGCCATACCATTGTTCTCGATGAAGTCGATATAGAACCAGTCGGTAATATGTATGGCTTCACCAAGATACATATTGGTCTTGACCATCACTTTCATGACCTGATCAATGACGAGCACCGCCAAGACAATGATGAGGGCCAGACGGCCCTGTGTCACCAGTTTTCTCCCTGACTTCATTTCTTACGGGCGTTCTTCGATTCTACGCTCAGCGTTGCATGAGGCACCACGCGCAGGCGCTCCTTGGGAATCAGCTCTCCCGTAATGCGGTCGATGCCGTAAGTCTTGTTCTGGATGCGCACGAGTGCAGCCTCCAGTCCCTGGATGAACTTCAGCTGGCGGTTGGCCATCTGTACCAGTTCCTCCTTTGTCTGGGTCATGCTTCCCTCTTCCAGGGCCTTATAGGTGGGCGACGTGTCATCAACGTCGTTGCCGTCGGCATTCATGAGCTGTTTCATCATGGCCTCGTAGTCTCTACGGGCCAGACGGATCTTTTCATTGATGATGGCCTTGAACTCCTCAAGTTCCTCATCAGAATAGCGTTTCTTCTCTGTTTCCATAATATTCTTTTTTACTGTCAATTCATTTCCAAGGGTAATCTTGTCTGCCAGCACCTGCGTAGCGATATATTCGCCGAAGGTCCTGATACAGGCTTCGTTGTCCTCGTTCTGCGGAACGGTAACCACGATGCGGTCCGTAATCTCAAGTCCCGTGTCCTTACGCATCTGCTGGATGCTACGCACAAGTTCGCGCGCAACGCCTTCGATTCGCAGCTCCGGCGTAATGGTGATGTCCAGGGCAACGGTCAGCGTTCCCTCACTCGTCACACTCCATCCCGGCATATCCTGAGCAGAGATTTCCACATCGTCGCGTGTCAGTTCGTAGTCTTCACCCTCCACGCTGATGGTGATGGATCCGTTCTCCAGCTGAGCAATCTGCTCCTGCGAGAGCGCTGTAACGACGGCTGCGGCAGCCTTCATCTGCTTGCCGAACTTCTTACCCATTACGCGGAAGTTGGGCTTCACGGTCTTCTCCACCATCTGTCCCTCGATGAACTCGATGTCCTTGATGTTCAGTTCCTCCAGGATGATGTGCTTCAGGAAGATGATTCCCTCCTTGATACTGCTGTCGGTCACGGGGATGGCGATACGGCGCAACGGCTGGCGCACGCCGATCTTCTCCTTCTTGCGCAGGGAGAGTGCCATTGAGCAAATCTTCTGCACGATGTCCATGTTATCCTCCAGCGTCTTGTCGATGATGCTTTCGTCAGCAACAGGATAGCTGTCGAGGTGGACACTTGTCTTTGCCTCGCCGAAGGTCAAGTCACGATACAGGCGATCGGCGAAGAAGGGTGAAACGGGAGCGATGAGCTTGCTCACCGTCAGCAGGCATTCATACAAGGTCTGGTAGCAGGCCAGCTTGTCCTGCTTCAGTCCCTCACCCCACAGGCGCTTCTTTGCCAGGCGCACATACCAGTTGCTGAGGTTGTCAATGACAAACGTCTGGATGGCCCTGCCTGCACGGGTGGGCTCGTAGTCGTCGAACGCCTCCGTCACTTCCTTGACCAGGGAGTTCAGCTGACTGAGAATCCAACGGTCGAAGAGTGCGCGCTCGGCATAGGATACCTGCGGCTGGCTGTTGTCCCATCCGTCCACGTTGGCATACATCGCCAGCAGGCCATAGGTCTGGTGGAGCTTCACGAAGAAGCTTCCGCTGACCTCCTTCACGCCGTCGGGGTCGAAGCTGAGGTTGTCCCAGGGAGCCGAGTTGGTCACCATATACCAGCGCACGGGGTCTGTTCCATAAGTCTCAATGCACTCGAAAGGGTTGATGACATTACCGATGCGCTTGGACATCTTGATGCCATTCTTATCGAGCACAAGGCCATTGCTGATCACCGCCTTGTAGGCCACGCTGTCGAAGACCATCGTGGCAATGGCGTGCAAGGTGAAGAACCATCCGCGTGTCTGATCCACACCCTCTGCAATGAAGTCGGCGGGATAGCAGATGCGGTTGTCCAGTTCCTCCTTGTTCTCGAAAGGATAGTGTACCTGGGCATAGGGCATCGCACCTGAGTCGAACCATACGTCAATGAGGTCGAGCTCGCGGGTGAGAACGTCGCCGTCCTTGCCCACCAGCTTGATGTCGTCCACATACGGACGATGCAGGTCTATCTTGTCGTAGTTCTCCTGACTCATGTCGCCAGGAACGAATCCTTTCTCCTTCAGGGGGTTGGCCTTCATCACGCCGGCAGCCACAGCCTTCTCGATCTCGTTGTAGAGTTCTTCCACGCTACCGATACAGATTTCCTCCTTCGTGTCGCGGTTGCGCCAGATGGGAAGCGGCGTTCCCCAGTAGCGTGAACGCGAGAGATTCCAGTCGTTCAGGTTCTCCAGCCACTTGCCGAAGCGTCCCGTTCCCGTAGCCTCGGGCTTCCACTTGATGGTCTTGTTGAGCTCCACCATGCGATCCTTGCAGGCCGTGGAGCGGATGAACCAAGAGTCCAGGGGATAATACAAGACGGGTTTGTCCGTGCGCCAGCAATGGGGATAGTTGTGCACATGCTTCTCTATCTTGAAGGCCGTGCCCTCCTCCTTCATCTCCAAGCAGAGGATGACGTTGAGGTCCATGTCCTTGTTGGCGGCCTTCTCGTCGTATTTGCCGTCCTGATTGTATTTGGGATCGTATGCGTTCTTCACATAGTCGCCGCTGTGCTTCCAATAAGAGTCGTTGACACAGGTCTCCACAAACGTGGCGTCCATATCGTCCTTCATGAAGTACTTGCCCTGGAAATCCACCATCGGGCGCGTATCGCCAGCCTTGTCGATAACGAACAGCGAGGGGATGCCGGCATCCTTGGCCACCTTGGCGTCGTCGGCACCGAAGGTGGGAGCGATGTGTACGATACCCGTACCATCCTCCGTTGTCACATAGTCGCCGGGGATGACACGGAAAGCGTCCTTGCTCTTCTCCACCACCTTGTCACCTTCCAGCGCACAGGGCTTGATCCAAGGCATCAGCTGCTGGTAGCGCAATCCCACAAGGTCGGTGCCCTTACCGCGCCAGAGAATCTCAACACCCTTGCCATCCTCTCCCTGAGAGGTCTCGAAGTAAGCACTCAGGCGGCTCTCTGCCAGGATATAGATGGCTTCCTCATTCGTATAGGGGTTCGTTCCCTTCACGGCCACATAGTCAATCTTCGGACCTACGCAAAGGGCCGTATTGGAAGGCAGCGTCCAGGGTGTTGTCGTCCAAGCGAGGATATAGGTAGAACATTGGTCGCTGAACATGGAGCACTGGCCGTTAAACATATCGCCCTCTTCAGGCATCACCTTGAACTGCGCCGTCACCGTCGTATCCTTCACGTCGCGGTAACAGCCGGGCTGGTTCAGCTCATGGCTGGAGAGACCGGTTCCTGCGGCGGGGCTGTAGGGCTGAATGGTGTAGCCCTTGTAGAGCAGGTCCTTGTTGTAGAGCTGCTTCAGAAGCCACCAAAGACTCTCTATATACTTGTTGTCGTAGGTGATGTAGGGATGCTCCAGGTCCACCCAGTAACCCATCTTGTTGGTCAGGTCCGACCACTCGTCGGTGTACATCATCACATTCTTGCGGCAGGCGTCATTATAGTCGTCAACGCTGATTTTCTTGCCGATGTCCTCCTTCGTGATGCCCAAGCTCTTCTCCACACTCAGCTCCACGGGCAGTCCGTGAGTATCCCATCCAGCCTTGCGCTTCACCTGGAAGCCCTGCATGGTCTTGTAGCGGTTGAAGGTATCCTTGATGGTACGCCCCATCACATGGTGAATACCCGGATGACCGTTGGCCGAGGGAGGACCCTCAAAGAAGATGAACGAGGGACAGCCCTCACGCTCAGAGATGCTTCTATGGAAGAGGTCTTCGCCTTTCCATTGCTCCAGCACCTCTTTGTTTACTTCGCTAAGATTCAACTTGCTGCGTTCTGCAAATTTCTTTGCCATATTACCTTTTTATTTATTTGTTTTTAACTTCCCTTTTAACTCCCCCTTCAGCTCCTCCTTATATTAGTGCGCAAAGGTACGAAAAAAAGAAGATACAGCCAAAAGTTTTTATTTAATTTAAGTTTCAAAAGTTAGAAGTCAGAATTTAGAAGGAGCAGAAGGACTCAGAAGGGGTCACCTGTATAACCATGTGTGAGCGTACACTAAAAGCGTGATGTTTTTCGTTCTTATAAGAAACGAGATATCACAATGAATCCACAATACGAAATACTTGCCAAATGTTTGTTGCCAACACAT
>Ga0247611_10001736_pt1 | contig 38173 bp, 28 predicted proteins | sample 177DNAGHGhighgp2_FD_192422 | JGI IMG/M metagenome (GOLD analysis project Ga0247611, IMG submission 192422) | Sheep rumen microbial communities from Palmerston North, Manawatu-Wanganui, New Zealand - 1770 DNA GHGhigh gp2 | ecosystem: Host-associated > Mammals > Digestive system > Stomach > Rumen... | reverse complement strand
GGGGGCCACGGCCATGTGCAGCTTGAAGGGTCGGGCACCGTAGTCGGGCAGGCGTTCGGTGATCTCCACTTGGCAGGCCGTGGGGTCGGGGTCGATGATGCGGGCCCGGCACATCGTGCCGTCGCCGCTGGTGACATAGAGCTCGTCGCCCAGTTGCATGCGGAGGACGCGGATGCAGTGTTTCGACTCGTCGGGCGGGAGGGTGGCGTAGGGACCTTGGGTGGTGTCGGTCAGGAAGAGGTGCATATTCTTGAATGTGTTATCGTGTTATTGTGTTAATGTGTTAGTCCTTGGCGCTTCTGAGATTGTGTTAACGTGTTAATGTGTGAATTTTTGAATGTGTTAACGTGTTATTGTGTTAATGTGTTAGTCCTTGGCGCTTCTGAGATTGTGTTAACGTGTGAATTATTGCTTGAATGCTTGATTGTGTTAATGTTTGAGTGGTTTGACCGTGTCAGCAACTTTCATTTTTCAATTTTCAATTTTCAATTTGATTCTGAGGCTTGGGTGAGGGCTAGGCCGTAGCGTTTCATGCTGTCGGCGTGGTGGCGGTAGTCGGGTTGTCGGGTGGCCAGCAGGTCGGCGGCCGAGGTGTCGGCGAGGCGGTGAAGACTTTCGATGCCTTCGGCTATGCGGTAGATGTAGAAGTAGTCGGGGTCGATGACGCCTATCTTGTCGTCGTTGCAGAAGTAGGCATAGCGGCGTGGCTGGGTGAGGAGGTTGAGCCCGAAGGTGGTGTTGTGCCACTCGACGGGGAGCATGCCCAGCAGGGTGGGGCCAAGGTCGGCCTGCATGGCGATGCGGTCGAGGTGCTGCGGACGGAGCCGTGCGGGGTAGTGGAACAGCATGGGGACGTGGTGGTAGGAGAGGGGCATGTCGTAGCGGTTGGTGCCCCATACGCCGCCGTGGTCGGCAATGAGCACGAAGAGGGTGTTGGCGTACCAGGGCTGGCGGCGGGCCATGCGCATGAAACGTCCCAGCGACCAGTCGGCATACTCTACCACTTGACGGCTCATGTCGCGGCTGCGGGCTTTGAACGATGTGCCTTGGGGGATGGCGTAGGGCGCATGGTCGCTGCAGGTCATGATGGCGGTGAAGAATGGCCCTTGGGCGGCGGCATGGTTGCAGTGGCGCAGGGCGTAGTCGAACATGACGTGGTCGGGGACTCCCCAGGTGCCGATGACCTCGTCGGGTGAGTAGCTGTGCTGCCCGATGACGCTGTCGAAGCCGTTGCCGAATAGGAATCCGCGCATGTTGTCGAAGTCCTCGTCGTGTGTCATGAAATAGGCTGTGCGGTAGCCTGCATCGTGGAGGACTTGGGGTAGGCCATAGACTTGGGGGATGACGGCCTGTTTCATGGTGTGGCGCGAGGGGATGCAGGGACGTGAATAGAGGGTGGAGTAGACGCCGTTGTAGGTGTGGATGCCGGAGGAGTAGGCGCGGGTGAAGACGAGCGACTGGGCCATGAGGCTGTCGAGACAGGGGGTGAGGGAGGTGGTGCCGGAGGTGGCGAGGGCGGTTTTCTCCATGGTCATGGACTCCATGATGATGAGCACCACATTGGTGCCCTCGGGCAGCGGAAGGTCGAGCCCTGCAGGCATGAGGCGTGGGTCGGCAGGGGTGTGCTGCTCCTGTTCAAGGAGCTGACGGGCCTCGTCGGGGTTGACGAGCGAGAGCGGCTGGTTGGCGCGCTTGCCCAGCTCGGAGGCACTTTTGACAAACGTGAAGACAGGGTTGAGACCTATCTGGTTGAGGAAGGGGTCGGAGCAGAAATAGGCCGTGCCGACGCGCAGGGGACTCTTTTTGCTGAGGCGTCCGCGCATGCCTACAAAAGTGGCGAAGACAAGCAGCAAGGCCAGGGGGATGCACCAGCCGTAGGGTTGGAATCGGTCGAGCCCCGCGACGATGGTGCGGCGGAAGATGAGGCGCATGAGGAACCAATAGCCTGTGGCCACGGCGATGAAGACACCGATGCCGACAAGATACATGGGCTCGGTGACAATCATGTGGGCGATGATGCCGAAAGAGTCTATCTCGTTGGTTGCAGTGGCGTTGAGACGGGTGAAGAAGTAGCTGAAGAAGGGGATGTCGGCAGTGCAGGCGAAGAAGCTGACGATGTAGCCGATGAGCAACAGGTGGTGGGCCACAAGGTAGTAGGCCTTGGAGCGGATGCGTGCCAGTTCGCCCACAATCATCATGAGGGCAGGAAGGGCAAGGAGGTAGCAGCTGACGGCGGTGTCGAAACGCCATCCCATGAGGAGGGCGCGCCAGTAGAGGCCTCCGAAATGAGGTGCCGAGGAGAGCCCGGCACAGTAGACCGCGGTGCCGGCGAGCCGGAAAAGGGTGAAGACGGCAATGCCTGTCAGATAGGCAAAAAGAATGTAGTTGTAGCGTGCGGAGTGTTTCATAAGCGGGTGCAAAATTACGATTTTTTTTCCACACAACAATTATTAACAAACCTGCTTGAATAAAAAAAGCCTTTCGCCGTTATCTATGTCGGCAAAAAGTACTATCTTTGAATGTTGAAAAATGAAAGCCGGCTCTGCGTATCTTGCGTATTTTCACGTATATTGACACGTGTTTATACATGCGTTACACGGAGGCAGGAAGTAATAAATTGAAAATTGAAATGAAAAAGATTGTCTTATTCTTTGTTCTGGTTATTGGCTTCTGTGTATTAACCACTGAGTCTTATGCCCAAAAAAGACCCACCAAGATGAAAGTGGCTTTCGAGGTGGACTCGATGCCGCAGCAGTTGCTGCTATACCTCAACGGCAATATAAAAGCCGAGGAGAAACTGGCTGCCAACGCGCAGGTGGTGGAGCAGTTCAAGGGGGTTTACACCTCGCTTGACAGCAGGCGCAAGCAGCAGGTGGTGGATATGTACAACGCTGCCCGTAAGACCAAACTGGAGCCTATGCCCGACTATGTCAACCTGACACAGGCTTTGGTGGCATACGCTGGTGCCAAGGTGTCGGCATCGATATTCGACGAGTGGATTACTGCGGTGTCGGCCATCTTTACCATCACCAACAAGAAGAAGGAGCAGCAGGAGTTTATTGAATATACCACCATGATGGCGGCGGACCGCACACTCTATAAGTCGCGCACGTCGATATGGCGCACACAGCCCGATGCGGTGTTCTCGTTTGTCCCCATCCGCAACGACATCAAGACGGTCTTTTCCGGCTCGGTTGACCTGACCTATACGTCCGGCACAGGCAACAACGCCGACGAATCGACCATCTATGGCACTGCGGGTACCTATTATTTCCTGACCAATACCTTCGAGGGAAAGGGCGGCCGCCTGACATGGGAACGCTGCGGCATGGCCAAGAACGCCTGTTATGCCGACCTCGACATCTACTCCGCTGTGGTGAAGTTCCCCAAGTTCACTGCCGATTCGGTCACCTTCATCAACACCAACTACTTCAAAACCCCCATCAAAGGTGTGGTGGATGAGGCACTGTCGACCAAGACGGAGCCAGAGAAATACAATTTCCCCAAGTTCCGTTCCTATCAGAAGGATTTCCAGCTGAAGGATGTGCTGCCGGGCGTCGACTTTGAAGGCAACTTCATGATGTACGGTCCCCGTTTTGTGACCAACGACGAGAAGCATCCCGCCTCCATGATATTTTACCGCAACGGGAAACGGTTTCTTGTGGCCAGCTCCACCAAGTTCACCATCCTGCCCCACATGCTCACCTCCGAGCGTGCAGCCGTAAAGATGTACATAGGCGACGACTCCATCAGCAACGCCGGTGTGCTGATACGCTACACCACAGCCGACCATCGAGTCAACCTTCTCAACAGCACCAAGCGCAACTATTACAGCCCCTACACCGATAGCTATCACCAGTTGGATATCTACTGCGAGAATATCAATTGGCTGATGGATAAGGATATCGTGGAATTCAACATGGTGGCGCAAGCGGGTACACAGACGTTCGTCACCTTCGAGTCGAACCGATACTACTCCGAGAGCAAAGACCGCGAGGTGCAGGGCATCGACGACAACAGCCCCGTGGTGAAGGTGTACCGCTATATGAAGGCCCACGACATGAAGCAGGACTTCAGCCTTGTGTCGTTCCAGAACTACATACGCATGGATGAGGGGCAGACCAAATTGATGGTTCATGGACTCAGCCGCCACGGCCTAGTGTCGTTCGACGAAGGCCGCTCGCGCATCCATGTCCACGACAAGCTCATCGGTTTCTACAAGGCCATCGTCAAGCAGCAGGGACACGACTACGATGCCCTTACGCTGCAGTCCGAGACCAAGGAGAACAATGCCGAGCTCGACTTGGCCTCGCTCGACCTGCGTGTACATGGTATCAAGAAATTCGTTGTCAGCGACAGCCAGCTGGTCGTCGTCAAGCCCTATGAGGGTGATATTATCGTCAAGCGCAACCGCGACATCCTCTTCTCCGGCCACATCAATGTGGGACGCTTCGAGATGAACGTCACCGATGCCACCTTCTTCTACGACGATTTCCGTTTCGACCTGCCGCAGATTGATTCCTTGCGCTTCTCGGTCACCAGCTTCACCGACCCCGAGCAACAGGTGATGGTGCGTACACCCCTCTACAATCTTGTGGGCGATATCCAGATTGACAAGCCCGACAACCACTGCGGCCTGAAGAAGAATAAAGACTATCCCATCTTCAACAGTGTGAAGCCGTCGTACGTGTACTACGACCGACCCTTTATCTTCAACGGGGTATATAACCGCGAGCGGTTCTACTATTCGCTCCATCCTTTCGTCATCAAACAGCTTACCGACTTCCAGACCGACAGTCTCGAATTTCTGGGCACCCTTACCTCTGCCGGCATCTTCCCGGACATCGAGGAGCCCCTCAAGGTGCAACGCGACTACTCTCTCGGCTTCCGTGTCAACACACCGGCCGACGGCCATCCCGCCTATGGCGGCAAGGGTACTTTCAAGAACCTGATAGACCTCAGCTACCGCGGATTCCGTGGCGAAGGTACGCTGGAGTATCTCACCTCCACCGCTGTGACCGACAAGTATCTCTTTATGCCCGACTCCACCATGGCCCTCACCGACACATTCTATGTGAAGGAGGAAAACGACTTCCCCGACATCCATAACGGCCATGCACTGCTCCGCTGGTATCCTTATCAGGACTCCATGACAATATCGCAGCTGCGTGACGGCACGCTGTTCCAGATGTACCACGGGTTGACAACCCTTGCAGGCCGTGTGACCCTCCAGCCCAAAGGCGCCACCGCCTACGGAACGGCACAGCTGAAGGAAGGTACGATGGTTTCGAAACTCTTCCGCCTGCGCACTACCCAGATGGATGCCGACCACACCGACTTCACACTGATGTCCACCAAGTACAACGATGTGGCTTTCACAGCCAAGAATATGCGCTCCTTTGTGGACTATGAGGAGCATACCGGACGCTTCACCGCCCCCGATTCACTCCGACAGACGTTCCTGCCGGCACTGGGATTCTCGGCTTGGGTTGACCAGTACACATGGAACTGGGATCATCAATCCCTTGCCCTCGACAACAGCAAGAGCATGGAGACCCAGGGGACGGAAGCCCTTACGCTGCATGAACGCAGCAAACGCCTCGACCGTATGCCGGGAGCGTTGTTCCAAAGCACTACCCCTGCACTCCACGACATTCGCTTCCATGCCATCAACAGCACCTATCAATACGACAACCTGGAACTGTCCAACCACAACGTCTATGCGTTGCCTGTGGCCGATGCGCTCATTGCACCTGGCGGCGACTCGCTTCATATCTCCAAAGGTGGACTCTTCGCCCCCATTGCCGACGGACAGCTGCTCTTCCCGCGCGACAGCGGCTTCCACCTCTTCTACAAGTGCGACCTGCTGGTGGAGAATGGTCTGAAGTATAGCGGCAAGGGAACCATCGACTATATTGGTGTCGACGAAAAGAAACAGCCTGTCTATATGACCCAGATAGCCCCCGACGCCCAAGGGGTCAGTGTGGCGCAAGGGTTGATAGCTGACACGGCAAACTTCACCCTCTCCACAGCCTTTGGTTTTGCCGGCACCATGCGTGTCGACGCTGCACACAGGTTCTATCATTTCGATGGTGGAGTGCGTCTGTTGCACAAATGCGCCCCCGTCGACCAGTTGGCACTGCTGGCTTTTTCCGACTATCTCGACCCAGCCAACATCCGTGTTGTAGTGCCTGAGAATCCTGTCGACTGGAAGGGTAAGCCCATCAGCGCTTCCGTTGCCATGGGCAAAACGGGTCTCCAGCCTACGTCGGCATTCCTGCTCAGACAGAGTGATGTGAGCCCCCTTCTCAGCAGCTACGGTCTGCTCCACTATAGCGAGGCCGCTTCCACCTACACCATCACTTCGCAGGATAAACTCGACGACCCCGAATTCATCGACCGGTATCTGACGCTTAACACGGAGAGCTGCGTCCTCGATGGCGAAGGCCCCATCGCTTTCGGCACCATGCTTCCCCCTGCAGGCATCCAGGCCTACGGCACGCTCCACTACGACCCCGACCGGATGGAAGACTTCTCCATGAACACCATCTTCGGTGTCACTTTCCCCATCGACCCGTCGCTGCTCAACCAGATGGCCAAGCAGATTGAGGACGACCTCCGTCCTACGCCTGCCGACCGCGACAACGAGCTCCTCGACCGCGCTCTCCTCTTCCACATGGGTGACCCCGACGGCGAACTGGCCTACCAGACTTATCTCAGCACCGGCGCTTTCGACAAGCTGGAAGGATTCCTCAACAACACCTTCCTCTTCGAAGGTCTCCGCTGGCAGTACAACCCCAAGCTCGGATACACCGCCACCGGCACTACCTCGCTGTGCAACGTGGGTTCCAAGCAGCTCCATGTCAACATCAGGGTCAAAGCACAGCTCTTCAAACGTGGCAACCAGAACCATCTTGTCCTCTACCTGCAGGTGGCCAACGACCATTGGTACTACTTCAACTACGAGTATCAAACCCACCATCTCTCCATCTCCTCTAGCGTGGGTGAATGGAACGACCGCATTCTCTCCATCAAGAAAGACAAGCGCACCACCGACAACTTCAGCTACTCACTCACCAACTCTCGCACCGAGATTCAGCGGTTCCTCTCCTCATTCACCTCCGACCCGTCCGAAATGGAGGAGGAAGAAGAGGAAGACGAAGAATAGACTCACAGAAGCCTGTGGCATAACAGTCACCCGAACCGCCTGCGATGTGTCTTTCACCGCAGGCGGTTCTCTTTATACCTAACGCTCACCACTATCATGATGAAATGGAATACACGGATATTCGGAGTTGCTTATTTTAATGTAAATCACTTATTGATTGGTATTTGTGTTTATTGGTAGGAGCTGTTGCTGTGTACAGATGTCAAAAAAATAGAGTGGAAGGGTTTGGAATGCTCCAAATTGCTAGGATAGAGGGGAGTCAAAGAAATAAAAAATGCTTATAGTATGTAGTGAAATACAGTGTGTTATGTCTAAGTTGGCAAAAAAAATACATTTTTTTTTGTCCATGTCAAAAAAAGTTAGTACTTTTGCACCCGCTTTCGAGAGATAGCAAGCCCAGGTGGTGGAATTGGTAGACACGCTACTTTGAGGGGGTAGTCGCCGTAGGGCGGTGCAAGTTCAAGTCTTGTCCTGGGCACAGAAAAGGAGCAACGTAGGTTGCTTTTTTTTACCACCAAGTTCCAAGAGAGGGAACTCTACCAGATGCCCGGGTGGCGGAATTGGTAGACGCGCACGTTTCAGGTGCGTGTTCCGAAAGGAGTGCAGGTTCAAGTCCTGTTCCGGGCACCAAAGAGATTTTGCAAGTAACTCAAAATGAGTGAAAAAGCAAAATCTTTTTTCTTTTATATCCCAATCTTGGCCACCTTTTCGAGAAAGGTATGAAAAAGGGGTGCGAGCCTATTGGCCGGGTGTTCATTGTTGCCACTGTTGTCATGGCGGTGGGGTGCTTGCTGGCGGGGAGATAGGATAATGGTACGAGTATTCGGCCTTAAAGCACCAAGTTAAACAACCACCCGCTCAGGATGATGAACAGCGTTATGGTGCCGAAAAACACACCGATGAGTTTCCAAGTCATCACCTTTTTAAGCATAGTGGCCTCGGGAAGAGACAAGCCTACGACCGCCATCATGAAAGCGATGGCCGTGCCGAGGGCGACACCCTTCTGGACAAAAACCTCAATTACAGGCAAGATGCCTGCGGCGTTGGAGTACATGGGCACGGCAAGGACAACCGCCAACGGCACTTCCCACCAGTGGCCACCCGACAGATGAGCCTCAAAGAAGCCTTCTGGCACATAACCGTGCATGGCAGCTCCAATTGCTATGCCGATGATGACATACAGCAACACGCCTTTCACGATGCCCCATGAGTCGCTTAAGATAGACGGCAGGCGTTTCAAGAAAGGGACTTTCTCTTCTTGCCATTGCTGGCTCTCCTCCATGCTATCTCGTTGCATCTGCAGCACCCAAGGGCTCAGCCACTTCTCCAAACGGAAACGGCCTAAAACCACACCCCCCACAGTACCTAACAAAACACCACTCAACACATAAACCAAGGTGGTTTTGGCGCCAAACGTACCGAGGAACATGGCAATGGCCACTTCATTGACCAAAGGCGAAGTGATTAAGAAAGAGAACGTCACACCCAACGGAATGCCGCCTTTCACAAATCCGATGAATAACGGTACAGATGAACAAGAACAAAACGGCGTAATGGCCCCGAAAAGTGACGCCAAAAGGTATTGTAATCCAAACAACTTGTGTGAATTCAAGAAGTTGCGAAGGCGGTCGATGGGGAAATAGGCATTGATGATGCCCATCACCGCACTGATGAGAAACAGCAGGAACAGGATCTTGATGCTGTCGTAAACAAAGAAGTTGAGCGCGGAGCCAAGCTTTGTTTCGGCACCTAAATCTATTAGGCTATAAATTAGCCAATCTGCAAAGTTCTGAATCATAATTTGTGAATTAAAAGTATATTGTGATGATGTAATACACTCCAATGGCAACGAACAAGCCGCCCACAATCCAATTGAGCCATTTTTGTATAACCTGCATTTTGCCGTAGAAACGACCTATGCTATTGGAGCTGAACGCCAAGACCCATGCAATTAATAGTACCGGCAAAGCGGTTGCCACGGCAAAGACAATGGTTAACAACCAACCGCCACTGACGGTGGCCGACAACGGAATAAGCATCCCAAAATAGAAGATAGCACTTGACGGACAAAACGCCATCGCAAAGAGCAAACCCAACAATAAAGCGCCTAAACCACCCTTGGTTGCCAACTGCTCACCGTTGCCTTTGAAGCCGAAGGATGGTAGATTCAATTTGCTTCCAAACAACATGTAAAGACCAACTAAAAGCAATATTGGGCCTATTACTTTTCCTCCAAATTTGCCAATGAATTTCTGGATACCGAACAGGCTGTTACCGCCTTTGATGATTGCCAAGAGAATGATTCCCAACAAGGTATAAGCCATTATGCGCCCAAAGGTGTAGAGCAAGCCTTTGGTGAAAATGCGCCGTCGAATTTCGATGTCCTTGCCGATAAAACCAATGGCAGCAATGTTGGTTGCCAAAGGACACGGACTGATGGCGGTCATCAGGCCGAGCAGAAAAGCCGTGGCAATGGGCATACTGCTGTTGTCAAGTAGGTTTTGCAGGAATTCCATATCAACGCAGCATTTTGTCAAGTTCTTGCTTCAGATTGGCCTTGAAAGTTTCAGGCTCAGTTCGGGCGTATCGAAAACCCATATCGGTCAAGTCGACTGTCGTCCCATCCTTGTCGAGAATCAACGACGACCAAGCCACCTTATATCGGTCGGCAATCGCTTCACCATCAGGTTCCGAAAAATCAATGGACTTGAAAACGATTTTACCGTCCTTTTGTGCTTGGGCATATTCGTCGTCAATCAATTCAATAGTTTTGGCTTCAACGGCGCGGCAAGTGGCACAACGTTGGCTTCCATGGAAATAGAGTACCTGAACGATACCTTTTCCCGACAATGGTTTTACGGATTTATCCGCAGCCTGTCCACATGCTGTAATTGCAAACGACGCTATTATAAGCATCCCCATGATGAAAGATAATCGTTTCATTATAATTCGTTTTTAGTTAGTCATTTTTTTCAAGGATTTCTTTCACTTGGTCGGGTTTCAACATGCCTTTGGCGACCACTTTTTCATCAATCACCAAGGCGGGCAAGGTCATGACATTGTACTTCATGATTTCCATCATGTCCTCCTGTTTGATAACTTCGGCATTGAGACCCATTTCTTCCACCACTTTCAGCACCGTGGCGTGGAGCGATTTGCATTTGGAACATCCTGTTCCCAAAATTTTAATTTTCATTTTTTTTGTTGTTTAAGTTAGACTATTATTGTTTGTATTTCGCAAAACTACGAACATTATTTCCAAAAAAAAGCGGTCACCCGCAACATTGTCTGTTTTTGCAGACGCATTGTCCAAAGAACTCGCCAAAAAGTGCCTTGGCCTCCATCCAATTCTCCTTGTTGATGCAATACTTCACCTTGGGCGGCATGATTTCGCCTTGGATGAGTCCAGCCTCTTTCAACTCCGAAAGATGTTGCGACGCTGTGGCTTTAGCAATGGGAAGTTGTTCATGAATTTCACCGAAAAAGCAAGTTTCCTGCCTGGCCAAAAAGTCTATGATGGCAACACGCGCGGGATTACCTAAAGCCTTGGCATATCGTGCCATACGAATCTGTTTTTCGGTGTATTCCTGTTTTTCCATATCTAAATCTCATTGATTTGACGCTGCAAAAATACAAAATCTTTTTGATTTGTTCGTAATTTTACGAATAGATTTTCTCAAATGCTAGTGCTGATTTGTAGTACTCCCTTTGTTTAGACCAGTTTATGATTAATATTGCGGAAAAAGTTTAACATTATTTATGAACTCGTCGAAGTCAATGTATGCTCCGAATGGTAGGCTATGGGGAGAACCTCGGTTCTGGTTTTCCAACCATCATCTCTGCTTGGAAGGATGTCAAATGGGGCGAACCCGAACTGAAAAACAAATTTGGGATTGATGAGGTGGATTTGGTACTCCCTATACCTGTGAGGGGGACTAATGATAGGGTAAATGATAGTCGAAATGATAGGATAAATTCTAGTATGATGGTCACGCTTACTATTGTCCGTTCTAATCCAGGTATTCAGAGAAAGGGTATTTCTGACATTTCTGGCAAGAGCATTTCTACAATTGACCGTCATTTAGCCATCCTTGTGAAGGAGGGTTTGATAGAACATCGAGATTCTGACAAGACAGGAGGTTATTATGCTAAATGAGGATGGTAATCCCTTGGCCACCTTTTGGCCACCTTTTCGAGGTTTTACCTGTTTTTGTTGTATCAATTTGGAGTTGAAAATAATTGTAAAGACCAAAATAACAAACAGTTAAACTTAATAGGAAATAATTAAAGCGTTCCTGTTCCGGGCACCAAAGAGTTTTGCAGAAGTCTTAAAAGGAGACAATTGCAAAACTCTTCTTTTATGTGTTAATACGCCCCTCTCCTTCGAGATAGACAAAAAGAATGGGGTGCCGTTATGACACCCCAAATACATGGTTTTAGTATCCCTGATAGGGGGAAACTATTTTTTATGTAGTGTGGTCTCGCTGCCTAATCTGATGGCGTCATTGTCAGTGCTGGTGTACACATCGAGGAAGCCAGTGAGGGTCTTGGCAGTGAGGTTCATGTCGAAGTCAATGATTTCGTCCAGGAGACCGAAGTTCGGGCCACCGGCAATCAAGATACGTCCGATGTTGGTGTTCTGTTTGATGTAGTAGTCGGTGACGGGTACCTGGCCAGTGATGTCCTGCATAGAGGCAAAGCTGGCAATGTACTTGAGGGAGCCGATGGTGTTGGAACCTTCGGGGTTAAGAACCAAAGTCCATTTGATGGTGTAGTTCTCGTTGGCATTGTCAAGAGTGGTGGTGCCAGTGAAGGTGCCTTCCCAAGTACCCACCATGTCGGTCTTGGTTGGAAATGTGGGCTGTTCCTCCTTGTTGTCCTTGTTACAGGAGATTATCATGGCGCCGCAGAAAAAGATGGCGGCGAGCATTGCAAAGATTTTTTTCATTTTTGTTGATGTTTGAGTTTGTTTATTGTATTAGGATAATCGATTATTCGTCTACCCAAGTGGTGAAACATTCGCTATCGCCGTTGGCTTTGATTTCGTAACGCAGGGTTTGCTTGTAAGAGCGTCCATTGTGGGGTTCAATACCGTGTCTCTTTATTAAGCTTTCTCTGAACAAATTCCTCGTTTTACCAGTGGTGGAGATGAGATCGCCTTTCAATTTGATGACACCGTCCAGATCGAAGCTGGCATCCTCGGGTACTCCGCTGAGATTGCTTTTCGGAACCATTCTTACTTGGGCACCAAAACGGGTGGGGAACTTGGTTTGGGTGAATTTTATCTGCCAAGTCAGGGTGTTGGCGTCAATTCCCGTCGAGCTCTGGATTTTGCCATCGATATCTAAGTAGTCAATGAAAATGTCGTAGCCTTTTGTTATGCCTTCAACGCTCGTGGGATCGAAGGAAATGAAACAGTCACACTCGACTTTAGCAGGGATGAAACTGCCGTCAGTGCCTGGGTTGTCCTTGTTCTCTTTCTTGCAGGAGACGTTGAACAATGTAGCGGCTGCAACAAGCAACAGAGCCATTCTTTTCATGCTTTTGTACATAGTTAAGGTGTTTATAATTAAGAATTGAGAATGCAAAGATACAACTTTTTTTCGATTTGTCTTTTTTTATTATTGGTTCATTTGCTAAATGGATAGGTGGAGTCGTGTAGGGAGAGGAGTATGAGTATAAAGAAAGGCATGTCTCTGTAGCCATAGGCTTGCCGTTTCATGGTCTTGATTTTATTGTTGATGCCTTCGAGTTTGCCGTTGGTTATCGGGAAGTCATACCATGCGAGGATTCCATCGTGGTGTTTCAGAAAAGTGTCGGCGACAGTCATCAAGGGTCTGACACCAGAGTTCCTGGCCTGTTCAATCCAGTCATCCAACACCAAAGCCGCGTTGAGCTTGTTGTCCTGCCATCATACACGGCGCAGCGATTCCTTGAGGTAGTATTCGGTGGCCAGTGGGCGGTTGATGTCAAGAGCCTTGTAGAGCCTGGATTCAGCAGAGGCGCTCAGGTTGTCGCCGTTGGCCAGCAACAGCCACCGCTGGCCTTTGATCGGGCGGCGTTTGTTCTCGTCTGTTTCTTGGTTGTATGTGTCGCGTCTGACCTTGTCCAATTTGTCGTTCATCAGCTTTATGATATGGAAATGGTCGTACACCTGCACCGCATCGGGCAAGTGCTCCTTCACGGCGGAGATGAAAACCTCGGAAAGATCTGACGACACTGCCTCTATCCTGCATCCCGCACGTTTCAGCTTTGGCCAGAGTCCGTCCAATGCGTCCGCACCTTTGCCTTCGCCGACGTACACGATGCGCCCTGTCTCAAGGTCCACCACGATGGTCATATAGATGTGTCCCTTGGCCACTGCGAATTCATCGATGCCGATGTATCGCAGCCCGCTGAGGTCGGGTCGGCTGTACTTGCGCCCGAGTTCCGTCTTCAGTATGTCCTTTACCGTGTCCCACGACATTTGAACGAACCTGGCCACATCTGCCATTGTGCCGATTTTACACAAGTCCAGCACAAAGCGACGCATGCGACAGGTATACCTCTCCTTGCCTCTGACAAAGTGAATTCTCTCCTGCTGCACGGCTCCGCAGCCCTTGCATTCGAGCCGCTGCACAGTCATCTCCAGTATTATGGGGCGTACCCCTATCAGCACGCACTTGAATTGCCGAATAGCGCTGCCCGACTTTATCACATGACGACTTTTGCATTTAGGACAATAAAGTTTGTCTTCTGTCTTTTAGAAAAAAGAGTGAACTTTTTTGGTGTAATAGAAAAAAAATGTATTTTTGTATGTTCGCTTGTGAGAGATTATGGCAACATGTGCAAATAAGAAGGCGTTGATATGAAGAGGATTATAAGTGTGCAATACAACGCAGAAATTTAACTAAAATTTAAAATGCAGCAATAAAGATAATAGCACAATATAAAATGATAATAATACAAACAATCAATTCATAACAAAAAAATCCAATATTATGTTTTTCCAAGTTTATGGGGCTAATGCCCTTATTCAATGGGGAATGCTGCTTGTCGTGTTGGCAGGCTTGATTCTCTGGAACGAATTTGCGCGTCGCACCAAGATGGGCGGTGCCATCACCTTCTTTGTCATCCCTGTGTTGCTGACGGTCTACTTTGCTGCCATCGCCATCGGGGCACGTGCCGGTGCCGATTGGGCTGTGAACAACCAGACGCACATATACATGAACGGATGGTTCCACTATGCCAAACTCTATGCGGCACTCACTGGCTGCATCGGCTTCATGATGATTAAATACAAATGGGGTATCGGAGCCAAACACTGGTTCAAGCCCTTCCCCTTCGTCATCGTCGCCATCAACATCCTTATCGCTGTGGCCTCCGACTTCGAGAGTGCCGCAATGGGTTGGAATAAATGGTGGCTCAGCAGCGAGGGCGTGTGGCTCTATGGCGGTTGGCACAACGTCTTCAACGGCGTGGCTGGTATCCTCAATATATTCTGTATGACCGCCTGGTGGAACGTCTATGCCTCCAAGGACAAGAAAGACATGATTTGGGCCGACATGACGTGGGTCTACATCGTCATCTACGACATCTGGAACTTCGCTTACACCTACAACTGCCTGCCCACACACAGCTGGTACTGCGGCATAGCCCTGCTGCTGGCCCCCACAGTGGCTGCCCTGTTGTGGAATCGCGGCGGTTGGATTCAAAACCGTGCTAACACTTTGGCTATCTGGTGCATGTTCGCCCAGGTATTCCCTCTCTTCCAAGAGACCTTCAAGGATGGCCGCCAGTGGTTCAGTTGGGCCGTGCTGCCCGTGCAATATCCTGACGGTGTTGAAACCGTCAAACAGCTCTACGATGTTGCTGGAGGTGAGGCAGCCGTCGTTGGAACCACTGTCGATTCTGTGGCCGCCAATCCCACTATGATGACTGTCATCAGCGCATTGGCCTTGGTTACCAACATCATTGCCCTTGCCTACATTATTTGCGTCTCCAAGAAGCGTCACATCAATCCTTACAAGCAGGATGTCTTCGTCAACCAGAAGTACTACAAAGACGCTATGGCTCGTGCCGACGTGGCATAAAGGCAGCTTTACCCCAAAAAGCCTCCAGAAATTTGCTCTCTGGGGGCTTTTTAGTTAGTAGGTGCTCGAGTGGGTCGTGATGGGTGGCTGTTTGGGCGATGGACTCTTGGGTGGGAATGAGGAGCGGCTTGTCCGGTATATCTCTATCAAAGCATCGGTGAGTTTTCCCTGGAACAAAAGCCGCGCATCTGCAGCTGTAGCGCTTCGATTAAAATGAATCTAATATGACACATTAATATTTTATATAGGGATTCTTCAATGCTGCATCAAGGCACAGTTGCGACATCGAATGAAAGCAGGCATGGAGGAGGTATAACAAGTCGGTTTCTGACGGAATGCCACCTCAAACTAGTGCTTTATACCACACAGCGGTCCCTCCCGTCATTATACACAGGGTGGAAGAATGCATTTTTTTCAAAAAAAAATTTCCATTTCAAAAAAAATGTGTATTTTTGCATTTGGAATGATTCAAGAATTGTAGGCCAAAAAGCCGAAGATTTTTGAAGCTTTCCGTAACGTAAAGAATGTGTAGTCAAATAATTAAGAAAAAGAACAAAAAAACAGGAAAACGAAAAAACAGGCGCAAATATGCCGTCAATTCACCTCAAAAAGCATTTTTGAGGTGTCTTTTGGGGTGAAAAAAACGGGTACTTGAGCCAAAACAATAAAAAAACTTTTAAACAGAAAATTAGTATTAACCCTTAAATTTTATTATCAAAAATCATGAAAGAAAATCTGAAAAAGGAGTATTTCGCTCCGATGGTTGAAATTCTGAACGCCCGTGTTGAAAGAGGTTTCGAAGGTAGTCTCGCCCCCACTGGCAGCAATGAGGATCTCATTTCTAGCGGTGAAGTCCACGGCGGCAGCGATTTCGATTAATTTATTAACCCTTTAAAACGTACAAAAAAAACACACAAAAAAAATGAAAAGAACCCTTATTTCCCTGTTCTCCCTTTTGGGACTTGCTATGGCTGTAACATCTTGCCAGAAAGATGAAAGCGTTGCCAAGTTTTCTGCTTCCATGGAGCCTACTCTCACTCAGGATGGCAAAACCCTTCTGAATGGAACCGGTTTGGAGTGGATTTCCGGCGATCAGATCGTTGTTTACGGTACTGCCGGTGGTGCTATCTACACCGCTACTCCTTCCACACCCGCTACCACCGCTACCTTCGACCTCGTTAGCGGCGTGACAGGTGATGCTCCTTACACTGCTTTCTATCCCACTGAGATTGCAACCAGTGCTAACACGATTACTCTCTCCGCCACCCAGACCTCTGCTGACGGTAATCTGAGAGCTTTCCCCACTGTCGCTGTTTCCAACGACGAGAACCTCCAGTTCAAGAACCTCTGCGGTGCTCTGAAAATCAACTTGACCAAGAACGGCGTAAGTGTTAAGAGCATTGCTGTCACCGCCGACAAAATGCTCAATGGTGACTTCATGGTTACCATGAACGGTGATGCTCCCACTATCTCGGTTGCCGGTAACAATACCAACACCACCACTCTCGTTATGGAAGATGCTCAGGACATTACCAGTGGCCATGACTTCTTCGTCACCATGCCTCACAACATGTACCGCAGTGTTCAGGTTGTTATCACTGCTGAGGACGGTAGCGTCTGCACCAAGACCCTGAAAGACGGTATCGGCCTGAACATCTATCGTTCCCGTACCTCTGACTTCGTCTTTGGTGAGAATGACCTCGACTTCGTTCCCGGTGGCGTACCCACTGGTGCTCTGAATGGCCTCTTCTCCGTCAGCGCTACCAAGCAGGTTTACTTCTCCATGGGTAACCTCCAGTACGACGGTGCCAATGATGTTTGGCAGTTCGCCGCTACCCAGACCGAAATCCTCGGTGCTCAGAACAACAACCCCACTGCTACCTCTGTTATCGACCTCTTTGGTTGGGGTACCAGCAACTACAACAGCAAAGCTCCCTATATGACCAGCACTACCGGTACTGACTATGGTTTCGGTACCAACAGAAACATCACCGCTACTCAGTATGACTGGGGTGTTAACAATGCTATCGTCAACGGCGGTAACGAGGCCAACATCTGGCGTACTCTTACCACCCAGGAGTGGAGCTACCTCTTCAATCACCGTACCAACGCTGAAGCTTTGTACGGTATCGCCACTGTCGATGGTGTTAACGGTGTTGTTGTCCTTCCCGATATGTGGACTCTTCCCGAGGGCTTGACCTTCAACCCCGGTTGTTCCAATGCCGCTCGCTGGAACCACAATGTCTACACTGCTGCTGAGTGGGCTCAGATGGAAGCCGCCGGTGCTGCTTTCCTGCCTTGCAATGGTTGCCGTCAGGGTGCTAACTTCATGCTCGAAGAGACCGCTCACTACTGGAGCGTTTCCAGCAACAACACTGAAAAAGCTGCTGCCTTCTATTTCCGTGGTAATGCTGTCCTCCCCGTTTACGCTGAGGCTAAATGGCATGGCCACTCTGTCCGTCTTGTTCAGGATGCTGAATAAGTCTACGACAACTCTATAGAGAAAAGAGGATGCCCGACGGCGTCCTCTTTTTTTTGTCTCCCTTGCTGTGGTGTGCTCCTTCCCCTGCCGTTACAGCGTGCTATCCAGTAGGAAGAGCAACGGGGAAAACCGAGATGACTGTTAATCCCAAATTGGTCATTAGATTTCTGCTACGCGAAATCTCCTATCTATCATCTCGGTATGCTATTAAGCGGTAGTTCCTACGGAACAATGTCATATACAGATATAACGTTTGCCTACCAATCACTCCGTAGGCGTTTTCGGTTTCTTAATGACCTGTTGGGGGTGGTCGTGCATTACGAGAAGCGTCGTTCAATATCGCTTCCTTCACGTATCGTTCTTGGCTCGTTACCCTTTAGTATAAGGATAAGTATGCAGTAAGGATGCTGTAACGATGCTATAACGATAGGATATTGAAGGGACTTAGGGCGGTCTGCAGCTGTTGTTTGAAGCAAAGGGGGTGGGTTATTGGATGTGGGATTGCTTTCCGCAAGGGTGGGAAAGCATGAACTGAGGGTGGAATGGGGTCGCGGGGCTGTCCGTCAGCGGAGAAGGGTGATGGTGCCAGTTTGGCTCTTGAAACCTGCTGGAGTGATAGTGTCGCGGTAGCGGAAGAGGTAGGTGTAGGTGCCTTGCTGGCAGCGTCGTCCGTCGGCGGTGGTGCCATCCCAGCCGGTGCCGCCAGTGGCGGAGTGGAAGATGAGTGTCCCGCGACGGTCGAAAATCCAAAAGTCGTATTCCAGAATGCCGAAGGTGAGCGGGGTGATGAGGTTGTTGCTCTCGGCATCGGGGGTGAAGACGTTGGGGATGTAGATGGCCACTTGGCGGAAGGGGATGTCCTTTGAGGCGGAGTCGATACAGGTGGGGGTATAGGCTTCCATCAGGAGGTGGACGGTGTCGCCCCAGTCGGGGGTGCCGTAGAATTCAACCCATTCGTTGTTTGGTTTTTGCTTGACGCCGTTGATGTACCAGTTGCGGCCGGCCCAGCCGCCCCAGTGCGCTTCGCGTGTGCCGGTGCTGAAGTCTTCGGCTATGATGTGCATGTTGTCGTAGGTAATCTCGTCGGGACTGACGTGCATGGCGGCGGCTACCGGTTCAATGGGGATGATGGAGATGGAGCTGGTTCCCGGGCATTGTGGTGGTGAGGCGCGGTAGTCGAGCTGCAGAGTGTAGGTGGTGGGGGTGCGGGGATTGACGCGTACCCAACTTCTCCATTCTTGGCCTTCGAGGGTGCTGTCGGGCGGGTCGGCGGTCCAATGGTAGTGTGTGACGAGCGGGTAGCCACCGAGGAGGTCGTGGCCTATTATTGTCTTGCAGTGTTTGCGGTCGATGATGTTGATGTAGGGGATGTCGAGGAGGGTGAGCTTGAGGATGATGATGCTGTCGCAGATGGTGTCGGTGCGGGGAATGGTGTCGTAGTAGATGCCGGAATGGTCGAGAGCCCGTCCCCGGTAGTAGAGGGTGTCGCCTTCGCAGATAGAGTCGAGGATGAGGACTGTAGTGTCGTTGCAGGGCCTTTGTGCGGCGGCGTGGGGTGAGGGTGCGCAGAGGGCTAGGAGGAGCAGGAGGGTGAGGGGAACGGCGCAGCGTCCCGCCTTGGCGGGTGTGTGGTGCAGAGGGGGGCTGGGATGCTGTGCCGGGGTGTTCATAGGAAGGTTTGGATGACCATTTCGTACAGTTGCTGGGTGCTGATGCCCATGGCGCGTGCCTGTTTGGGCACGATGCTTTCGGCGCTTTGGCCGGGGATGGTGTTGACTTCGAGGAAGTAGAGTTGGTTGCGGGTGGTGTCGTAGATGTAGTCGAACCGACAGATGCCGCGGCAGTTGAGGAGGTCGTACAGCTGAGATGAGGTTTGCTGTATCTGTTGGGTGATGGCATCGGGGCACTGGGCGGGGGTCACCTCGTTGCTGAAGCCTTGGTATTTGGCTTCGTAGTCGAAGAATTCGTGGTTGCCGAGGGGGATGATTTCGGTGATGGGGAAGACGTATTTGTCGGTTTTGGTGCGGAGAACGCCGCAGTCGAATTCGCGGCCGGAGATGCATTCTTCGACGAGCACTTGGCTGTCTTCGGTGAAAGCCTGCTGAATGGCCGGCAGCAACTGGTCGGGTGTTTTGACTTTGGTAGTGGCCACGCTGCTGCCTCCTGCGGCGGGTTTGACGAAAAGGGGATAGCCGAGTGCGGCATCGTCGATTTTGTCGAGTGAGGGCTTCGACATGTCATAGAGAAGAACGGAACGGGCTACATTGACGATGCCGAAACTTTTGACTACAGGGTTGCAGTAGCCTTTGTGAAAGGTGAGGGCGGAGGTGTAGTAGCCGCAGGTGGTGTAGGGGATGCCGAGCATGTCGAAGTAGCCTTGCAGCACGCCGTTTTCGCCGGGGTTGCCGTGGATGATGATAAAGGCGAGGTTGAAGCGGTCGACGCCGGGGACGGTGAAGTCGTGGCGGTTGACAGGGATATGCTGGTCGTTGTCGGCCAGGCAGTACCACCCTTGCCGGTCGATGACGATTTTATAGACGTTGTATTTCTGGTGGTCGAGGGCTTCGTATACTTGGCATCCGCTCTGTATGGAGATGTCGTGTTCGCCTGAGTAGCCGCCCATGACGAGGGCAATGTTGGGTTTGTTCATTGGATTAGGTGTTATATATGTTATAAGTTCTGAAAGATCATGTTTATATTGTAGAGGTGTTGATGGGGCGGTGCTGTGTGCGGCGGAAGGCTTTCTCTTCGTCGCGGCAGCGTTGCTGTGTGGCGGGCGACATATAGGTGTCCTGGAATTGTTGCCAGATGATGTCGACGGCGAGGTCGGAGGGGTGGCACATGTCGCGGGCGTAGAACCGGTAGTCGCGCAGTTGGTCGAGGAGTATCTCGTAGGCGGGGAAGTAGGTGGGGGAAGGGCTGTCGTCTGTATGGTTGCGGACGAGGGTGTCGGCAGCAAGGAGCAGCGTGCTTTTGCTGAGCTGGTTCTGATGAAGGCCGTCGGCCAGATGGCGGATGGGACTGACGGTGAGTATGAGTCGGCACTGGAGTTGATGCAGGCGCGTGAGGAGGGGCTGCCAGGTGTCGACTATCTGGGATATGGTGAGCAGTTGGCGGTTGAAGAGGGAGGAGGGCAGTTTGTGGCAGTTGGCCACGGTGCGTCCTTGGCAGGGACCGTCGGCAAGACTGTAGGCGTAGGCGGTGCCGAGGGTGATGAGGAGTGTGGGTTGGCGTAGCAGCTGGTGGTGGGCGGTGTGGATGGCCTGATTGCAGAAGGTGAGACAGGTGTCGGGGTCGGGGTTTGAGAAACGGGTATGGTGCATCCACGAGTGCCAGAGTCCGTCGTGCTGAACGAGCCATGAGCGGTCAATCTCGCGGTCGTCGAGGGCGTAGGTGAGGGCCAGCGCAATGGAGAGTGGGTTGTAGAGTGTGCCGAAGGGGTTGCAGAGGATGTCGTGGCCAGCCTGCTGGAGTTTGAGCCCGATATGGTCGGCAAAACAGGACCCGAGGGTGAGCAGGGGTGTGTCGTGGCTGATGCGGATGGCCGAGGGGACGGGCTGGACTGGCGTGGCGAGTTGCATGGCGTGGTGTTAGAATTTATGGGTGACGGGTTTGAGGTTGAAGATGCCGGGTAGTCGGTTCAGGTCGATAATCATGTCTCGTGGACTGACCAGCAGGTCGCGGGTCTTCATGGTGAGGGTAAGGGTGCTGGCGGGGTCGACGATGTGGGCTTCCATGGGGGTTTTGCCCCGGTGTTTCTTGGCGAGGGACTGGATTTGCTGGCATAGTTCGGGAGTGATGTCGTGCAGGTCGATGTAAAATTGCAGGAGTTTGGTGTTGTTGTCCAGTACTTCGCGGAGGAGGGTGATGCTGTATACTTTGAATACCGGTTTCGAGTGGTAGACGGTTCCGTCGTCGAGCGTGCGGGAGAACTGCCTGTAGGAGCCCTTGATGTAGATGAAGAGGTCTTTTTGGAAGAAGTCCTTGAATTTTAGGTATTCACCTTTGAAAAGGCGGAGATTGTAGGCACCGCTCAGGTCCTCGATGGTGAGGGCGCCATAGGGGTCGCCGTTCTTGGAAGAGATGCCGTTCTTGGCATCGGTGACGATGCCGCCTATGCGCAGGTCTTTGTCGAGCAGGTTGGAGGGGTCGGCCAGTTCGGCGCACTGGGTGTTGGTGAAGTAGGTCATCTCGTATCGATAATCATCGAGGGGATGGCCGCTGAGGTAGAGACCGATGACGCTGAACTCTTCGCGGCAACGTTGCACGACGCTCCACTCTTCGCACTGTGGGATGGCAGGGCGGGAGTCTTTCTTGATTTCCTCGTTCATGTCGAAGATGGACATCTGGGCGTTGTCGGCGTTTTGCTTGTTGTGGAGCGCCCAGCGCATCAGTTTCTCGACATAGGTGGGTGCATTGTCGTTCTCGCGATAGAAGTATTGGGCACGGTGCATGGTGCCGATGCCGTCGAGGGCACCGGCCTTGACGAGGGCTTCAATGTTTTTGCGGTTGAGTGAGCGCAGGTCGGCGCGTTCGAGGAGGTCGAAGATGTCGGCGTAGGGGCCGTTTTTTTCGCGTTCGGAGATGATGGCGTCGGCGGCGGCTTCGCCCATGCCGCTGATGGCCTTCAGCCCGAAGCGTATCTGTCCTTTGCTGTTGACAGAGAAGTCCATGTCGGACTCGTTGATGGATGGAGGGAGAATTTCGAGGCCGTGACGGCGGCAGTCGTCCATGAGTTCGGTGGTGCGCTTGATGTCGCTCTGGCCGCTGGTCATGACGGCGGCCATGTATTCGGCGGGGTAGTGCGCCTTGAGGTAGGCCGTTTGGTAGGCCACCCACGAGTAGCAGGTGGCGTGGGATTTGTTGAAGGCATAGGAGGCGAATTTCTTCCAGTCCTCCCATATCTTGTGGAGTTTGTCTTTGGGATGGCCGTTCTTTTCGCCGCCTTGGTAGAAGAGTACCTCCAACTCGTTCATCTTCTCAATCTGTTTCTTGCCCATGGCTTTGCGCAGGGTGTCGCTCTGGCCGCGGGTGAAGCCGGCCAGCTGGCGGCTCAGCAACATCACCTGCTCTTGGTAGACGGTGATGCCATAGGTGTCCTTGAGGTATTTCTCCATGCAGGGGATGTCGTACTCGATGGGTTTGCGTCCCTGCTTGCGGTCGATGAAGTCGGGGATATAGTCCATGGGGCCCGGGCGGTAGAGGGCGTTCATGGCGATGAGGTCTTCGAACACGTGGGGTTCCAGTTCGCGCAGGTATTTCTGCATGCCGGCGGACTCAAACTGGAAGGTGCCGACGGTGTTGCCCTCGCAGAAGAGTTTGTAGGTAGCCTCGTCGTCGATAGGTATGTGGTCAATGTCTATCTCCACCCCGTGGTTCTTCTTTATCATCTGGATGGCATTCTTGATGATGGTCAAGTTCTTCAATCCCAAGAAGTCCATTTTGATGAGGCCCACGGTCTCCACCACGTGGCCGTCGTATTGTGTCACCAGCACGTCCTGTTTGCTTTCCTTGTCGTAGATGGTGCACACGGGAGCGATGTTGGTGAGGTCATCGGCACCGATGATGACGCCGCAGGCATGGATGCCCACCTGGCGGTTGGTGTCCTCCAGCTCGGCGGCGTAAGTGAGCATGTCCTTCAGCTCGTCGTTGCCGGGGTCCTCCATGATGTGTTTCAGCTCGGGGATGTATTTGTAGCAGTTGACAAGGTTCACTTTGGGCGACTTGCCTTTCTCGTCCTTGATGTTGTCCGGGAATCCCCTGTCGGGGATATACTCCTTCAGTTTGTTGACGGTGGGGAGATCTATTTTCTCCACGCGTCCCACATCGGCAATGGCCGACTTGGTGGCCATGGTGCCGTAGGTGATGATGTGGGCCACCTTTTCCTTGCCGTATTTATCGGTAATCCAGTCCAGCACACGGCCTCGGCCTGCGTCGTCGAAGTCCACGTCGATATCGGGCAGCGAGATACGGTCAGGATTGAGGAAACGCTCGAACAGTAGGTCGTACCTCAGCGGGTCGATGTCGGTAATCCACAGGCAGTAGGCTACCACGCTGCCAGCGGCAGAGCCACGGCCGGGACCCACACTTACGCCAAGCTCTTCGCGGGCACCCCGTATGTAGTCGGCCACGATGAGGAAGTAGCCGGGGAATCCCATGGTCTTGATGGTGTGTAGTTCGAAGATGATGCGCTCACGCTGCTCGTCGGTGAGGGCGGCCTTGATGGAGGCTATGTCGGTGCCTTCGGTCAGGTCAGGTCTGTCGGTCAGGTACCTTTTCCTTGCTCCCTCCCATACCAGTTTCTCCAGATAGTCGGCCTCGAATTTAATGCGGTACAGCTTGTTGTATCCGCCCAGTTTCTTTATCTTCTTCTCGGCGTCGGCTTGGCTCAGCACCACCTCGTGCTTCTCGTTCTGGGTAAATTCGTCGAAGAGTTCCTTCTCGCTGATGCGGCTGCGGTATTCGGCCTCGCTGCCAAAACTCTCGGGGATGTCGAACACCGGCATGATGGGGTCGGAGTTGATGCTGTAGACCTCCACCTTGTCGGCTATCTCCATGGTGTTCTCCAGTGCCTCGGGGATGTCGGAGAAAATGGCCTCCATCTCCGCCGGGGTCTTCAGCCACTCCTGCTTGGTGTAGTGCAGACGGTCGGGGTCGGCGTAGTCCTTCTGTGTGGCCAGGCAGATAAGGTGGTCGTGTGCCTCACCATGTTCCTCCTCCACAAAATGCACATCGTTGGTGGCAATCAGTTTGATGTTGTGCTTGCGGGCAAGGGCAATCAGCACTGGGTTCACCTTCTCCTGCATCTGGTAGGTCACGCGGTTGGAGTTGGGCTTGTCGGTCTTGTGGCGCTGCAGCTCGATGTAGTAGTCGTCGCCGAACACCCGTTTGAACCATAGCACCGCCTCCTCGGCCTTTGCAAGGTCCCCTTTCATGATTAGCTGGGGGATTTCGCCGCCCAGGCAAGCTGAGCAGACAATCAGCCCCTCGTGGTACTGCTCCAGCACATTGTGGTCGATACGCGGACGGCTGTAGAATCCGTCGGTGTAGGCAATCGAGGCCAGCTTGCACAGCGAGTGGTAGCCCTGCTTGTTCTTCGCCAGCAGGATGAGGTGGTAGCCGCTGCTGTCCACGATGCGTTCGCGTCCCGTCTCGGGGTTCAGCTCCTTCACATCTTTGTCTTTGTCGTACAGCGTGCGTCGGGCGCAGTAGGCCTCTGTGCCGATGATGGGCTTGAAGAACTGCCCCTTCAGTTGGTCAATCTTGTATTCGGCCTCCTGCTTCTCCTCTGGGGTGGCGCCGTCGTTTTTCAACACCGCCTCCTGTTCCTTGATTTGGTCCTTCACCTTGCCGTTCTCCTTGTCGATAGTGTCGACAAAATCCTTGATGCCGAACATGTTGCCGTGGTCGGTGAGGGCCATGGCGTACATGCCGTTCTTCTTGGCTTTCTTTATCAGGTCGCTAATCTTCGACATGCCGTCGAGCATCGAGTAATGCGAGTGTACGTGCAAGTGTGTAAAGTTCATCATCGTATGGAGGACTATATTTGTTTATTACAGAATGCAAAGGTACGAAAAATATTCCGAACAACTGTTAATAACAGTCATAAAAAATGCGAGGTGTCTTTTTTCTATGTCAATTCGCAGATTATGCTTATTTTTGCATCGTGAATACAATAATCGGTTATGACTAGAAAATACTCTGCCACAATTATTTCTATAGCTTTGACCCTTGGCCTTTGCTGTGTCGTCGGGTCGGTTTCGTGTCGAAACAGTCGTGTCGCACAGGCTGAAGATGTAATACCTGCACAACCCGACTATGCCGACAGCACCCAATGGTATATTACCCAGCGCGATGCTCCCGTCGACCTCTTCTATATCATCTCCACCGAGACGGGCGACTATACTTTTGAAGGCATTCCCTGCCACTATGCCGACACTCGCAACGACAGCATCCGGCAGCTCCTTTTCGGCGAGATGCGAGGCGTCGACCAGCTTCTTTCCGGCAGCCTTAACTACTACTCCCCCTACTATCGCCAGTGTACACTGCAGACCTTCACCTCCGACAGCCTTGTTGCCGCCCGCATGCCCATTGCCATGGCAGACTGGCGCAAGGCCTTTGCCCACTATCTCGCTCACTTCAACCAAGGGCGTCCCTTCATCATGGCGGGCTTCAGTCAGGGGGCTCTTGCCGTGGTTGACCTCATCAAAAGCATGGATTCCTCAGTCTACAGCCGAATGGTGGCCGCCTATGTTATCGGCTGGCATGTCACCGACCACGACCTTGCCGCCACGCCCTACCTCCGTCCGGCACAGGACAGTTCCGACCTCGGCGTCACCATCTGCTTCAACACCGTCCGCGACAACAGCAGCGCCATCCCCATGATAAGCAACGGCAACCGTTTCGCCATCAATCCTGTGAACTGGAGCACAGACCCTAAACCCGCCACACTGGTCAGCTCCATTTCGCCCGACACCCTTACCGTCACTCTCGACACCGCCACCTTGCTATTGCAGGTTCAGGGCTACAGTGGAACGGACTATATCATCCCTCTCATAGGCCGCGAAGGCAACTATCACAGCCTCGAAATCTCCCTCTACGCCCCCTCCCTCCGCCGCAACATGGCCCTGCGTGCCGAGCGGTTCCTGGCACTCCGTAGCCACTAAAAGTTGATCCCAATATCCAATTACGATATCTGGCCGATTCTCCTGCCCAGCCGGGCGAACGCTTTGCCATCCTTTTCTGCCTCTGCAAGCAGTTGCTCAAACTCCTCGTGTGGCACCTCTTTATCGTTGAAGGCCACCACCAGCTGCTCGTTATCGTCGTTCTCGCTGTTCTCGACAGTCGCTAATGCCTTCCCGTTCTTCAGAGCCTCCCTCCTCAGCATCACATAGGCCGTGAGACACTCCGGGCATATCTTTATCAGCGTCTTGCAGATGGACATGTTCGAGTTACCAATCTGTGTATTGATCTTCGCTTCCAACAGCAGCTGTTTCTTGTCAATGCATTTCTTGTCGTCGGAGGCGTTGGCAGCCATGCTGATTTGAAAGTCCACATCATACGCCTCGTCAAACCGCCCCAGCGTATACATTGCCCGCTCCTTGACAAACATGGCCTCAAGGCACGTCCTCCTGTCAAGTACCAGGTCGACATAGCCGATGGCCTCCTCATACCTGTTCCCATACAGGCACAGCACCGCATTCAGGAAGTTGCACGTCATGCTGCTATCCTTCAACAGCTCCACGCCTTCCGTCTCTCCCATCAGGCACTCGTCGTCCAGCATCACGTCAAACATCTTCTTTGCCAGCAGTGCTGCATTGCGGTAGTCGCCCCGCTTGCTCTTCTCCACCACGTAGGTCAGGCAGGTGCGGACCGCCCCATCATAGTCCTTCTTCCTAAGACAGCCATACACCTTCTCCCCAATTTCCATCTCGTCTTCAATCAGGGCAGTATCGTTATATGAATTGGCGTAAGCCTTGATTTCGGGATTTTGGATAATATGGTATGACTGAATAGGGTCACTCAATGTCAGACCTTCCAAGCTACGCATACGGCTGATGGCAACATACGCCTGACCTGGAGCAAACGTACCATGAGAAAGATCGAAATGCATCCTGTCGAAAGTCATCCCCTGCGACTTATGGATAGTGACAGCCCATGCCAACTTCAACGGGTATTGGGTAAAGGTGCCCACCACCTCAGACTCCATCTTCTTCGTCTCTCGGTTATACACTCGCTCATAGCTCTTCCACACAGTCAGCTCCACATTCACCTCTGCTCCGTTCTCCAATGTCACAGTGATGGTGTCCTCACTCAGATTTGACACCTTGGCAATTGTGCCATTGACACAACTGTGTGAGATGTTCTTACAGAACATAACTTGTGCACCCACTTTCAGTTTCAGCAGTTCCGGAACGATAAAATCCTTCGTCCTAAACTTACCATCCACTTTGCCGGAATAGCAATACTCTTCGGTGTCTAATTCTGACAACTTCTCTTCGTTCATATTGTCTGCCATGCGCCGATAGGCTGTCAAGATAACAGAATAGTCTTCCGTGTCCCCATCGTAGTCCACTCTTTGGTTGAGTAGATCCAAATCCTCCTGCGTGCTATCCCCAAAGCGCAAGCGGTTCAATAATTCAAGAAAATCTCTATCCTTTTGGCGATACACAGTTCTGAACTCTATTTTGGGAAGATTCATCCGTTTTAGCACATGTGCCTTGTAGAAGTAGGGCTTACCCTTCTCCCATAAATCACCAAGCATGTCCTCATCAGCAGTGTTTGCCACCACGGGAGGTAGTTGGAACAAGTCGCCCACAAACACCACCTGTTTGCCGCCAAACGGCATGTGGGTATGGAATGCCTCGCACAGATACCTATCCATCCCGTCCACCATATCGCACCGCACCATTGACACCTCATCCACGATGATAGTGTCAATATGCTTCAACAGGTCCCGTTTCTCGTCCGAAATCCTCAATTCTGTATGGGGACCTATCACCTCAAAGGGGAACCCGAAAAAGGAGTGCATGGTCTGCCCACCCACATTGATGGCGGCAATGCCTGTTGGAGCTAGTACCAAGAAGTTCTTGTCTATCTTCTCCTGAATAGTATTTATAAATGTGGATTTACCTGTTCCCGCCTTACCAGTGATAAACAACGGTGTGTTGGTGTTTGCAATCAGGTCAAAAGCCTTCTTCTGGTCGGCATCCATCGTGAATGCCTTCTGCTCAACGACGTTAGTCTCGTCAACCTTGAATTCTGTATTTTCCATTTTGTTAATCTTTTTGTTTGTTTCTATCCGTTAATGACAGAAACAAACAAAAGGTTAACAAGGATTAGAAAAAAATGCTATTCCCATGCAGAACCTTGAAGGTATTCTTCTTCGGTTTGTTTTGATAATTCTTTTTGAAGCGTCTTTTTGTTCATCATACATATTGTTGAAATATCTTCCATAGAAACCACCCGATACCTTTTTGTTAGACAGATATTATACTCTGTAAGGATACCACCATCTTCTGGTTGGGCATCAACGTCCACGTCAATTGTATTTATCATATTCCACAACTCTTCAGAATCTTTATTGCTATTTAAAATAATAAAACAATTATCAAAAGATAATTCTAAAACTGCCTTTGGAAGCCTCCACTCTCTTAACCATGTAAAGTCATGCTGTTCGGGATGGAATAATTCAAATCGCCACTTCATTTCTTGAGGGAGAATTCTTCTGTCGTTTTCATCACCATATATTACAGGTCGACCTCCCTGCTTGTATATTACATCCTTCCGGACGCCAATACCATAAGGGGCATACATGGGTTCAGAATACCTGCTAAAAATAGCGAACATGGGGGCGAGCATTGTCACAGGGGCATCCGAAAAACAAATATGACCAATCTGGCTAACATCTTTGATTGCTTTGTCATTAATGATATTCATTAGTGTATCTTTTGCTTTTCTACCTTTTGTAAAATGAAAAAGATAATTTGACAAGTCCTCTCTTGAATTAATAATCTCAAAAAGTGTTCTGTTCATAATAAGAAAAATAATAATGTTATTAATGTCAACAATTATCACAATATCATTGCAATATTTGAGGACAAATATACGATTTTCTATTTATCTAATGAGAATAATCATATATCCTAGATGGTTAGTCAAGCAAAACGAATGATGCCCAGTAGTTTGCGTCTTGATATTTTTCTTTCATCGTATGGGTTGCATAGATGTATGCTTCATGTTTCGAATAGCCTTTTACCAATTTCTCATAAAACAGATCTATGAACTCTGAAGTGGCTTTATCATCAATTTTCCAGAGACTCATTAAGATAGACCCAACACCAGCCTTTTTGAAAGCTCGTTGCAAGCCGAATATTCCATCAAGCATGTCATCGCCAAGCCCTGTTTCGCAAGCAGACAATACAACAAGGTTAACATTATGTAAATCAAGCTTTGATATCTCATAGGCGGTTAATATTCCATCGTTTATATCAACACCAAAAGTAGAATCAGTCCATGCTTTTTGACCTCCAGACATAATTAAACCAGAGTAGAATAGTTCATCTTGAACATTCTTCGTACTCTCACTATTAGCAAAATAAGGAATGGCTTCTCTTTGACCTCGAGGAATATAATAGCCGTGAGAAGCAACATGAATAATATCAGCATTTGTGCCATCAAGAGCCTTAAATAGTGCTTCTGTAGCACCCTTCCCCACATTTGCTGTAATGCTTATATTGTTCTCTGAAAACAATTCTTTTAGTCGGTTGATTTCGTACTGGGTGTTTTTTAGATACGACCAATTGCCTCTTGTATTTAAACTATCCAATACAGTTTGGGCATTATCGTAGTCAATGTCACCAAAAGAAACTACATAGGCTGGCTTATATTCATTAGATGGGAAAAGAACATTTTTTGTTGAAGAAACCCGATACAAATTGAATCTTTGTAAAGCAGTCTGCCCCGTACTATCAGTAAGTAATTCAATATTCATTAGGTTCAATAAACCCATCGGAGAAAAAAAGACACTCTCTTTCCCATCCAAATATTGTTGAAGTTTGCCCCAAATCTTTGAATACAAAACCTTTCCTTGCTCTGTGTCATACGATTTAGGTTGATAATTATATACATCCAATAATTCTTCTTCATCAAACAAATCAACAAAAGATGGGGCATGGTTATTGTTGCTCAAAACAATTGCCCCATAATGTGGAATAAGGTCAGCATTACTCCAAGCATAACCATTTTTATAAAACTTGACAAATTCTATGCAAGTTTCTTCTTTATGAAGCCCCCTCTGAACATCTTTCCAATGAACTCTTAACTGTTTTCTGTTGGTCTCTGCTAAAATCTGGCGTTCCAATTTCTCGTACTGATGTAAAGTTTGCCACCTTTGAATGTCATCTGTTATATCATAAATACTATCACGTAATTGTTCTAATCTATGAATAACTATTGACTGATTTGAATCTCCATCTGTTTGTAAAATATGTGCAGTGTGACTCAACAATAAACCTTTCATTAATAGGGCTGCATCATATGCAACACCACAACTGATCTCATCTTTAGGATTCCAAGATGTCCATTCGGGAATTTGATACAATGAACTCCCATGACTTGCCATATAATTGCTAGACTCAATTACCCCAAGGACAGGCAGTATTTCTATGATTTCTTTCTCCAACCTATTATAAAATAGTGGCAGGTATCGGTGTAAGCCTACAGTATCACAAAGGTATGATGATTTTAATACTAAACTTTCAAAATATGCACTCCCATAATGATTCCAAGTAGACTCATCTAATATATTCAACGCCTTTTGATCGTATTCATAAGACTTTTGTAATTGCCCCAACCTTTGGTAATAATTGGCCCAAGCAGCATAAAGACTTCTCAATAGTTCTGCATACGACTCATTTCTTTTAATAGTTTCTTTATAAGTAGTGATATAATTACCAGCACTAGTCAGATATGATTTTGCCGAATCCTTATAATTAGTAATACTATCCATTAGCATGGTGTAGGCTTTCCCAATATGTAACAATAAATTGGCATGTGTTACAGGTGTGCTTTCCTCGGAAAAATACAGAGCAATATCTTTATATTCAAGAATTTTTTCTGGTTGATGATTACTGAGTTCATATAGAAAATATGTTGACCAGTCAGATTTGGTATGATGCCATCCTAATTTTGCACGAACAATAATTTCTCTAAGTCTTAACGCTGCTGCCAACTTGAATTGCCCCGATTCATAATAGTTAGAAGCTAACACGTCAATAATATCACAATAATCAAAGTCTTCTTTATAATTAAATAATACTCCGAATGCTTTGTCGCTATATTCTCTACACAATGCATACTCATGTATCATTGAATAATTCCGTCCAATGCCTGCATTACATGCAGCAATTTTTTGTGAAAGTGTATCATTTAATGCAAGTAGTGGTTGTAAAATATCTATTGCTTTCTTGTATAGTTCATTTGATTCCTTGTATTCTTTCTTCTGAGCACTTATTGTTTGGGCAAAAGACATTAACTCGCCAACGTATTCTAACTCATATTCTAAAATCTGTGCCTTGTATTGGCTCGTATCTAAACTACAGACATATTGTCTATTGTTCAAATACCATTTTTCTATCTCGCCAATTTTATTTTCTACAAGATGTCCGTTATTATCTAAACTATTAATAATTCGATTTGCTATAAACCAATGACTAATTTTGTTATACTGAATAACCTGATCTTTTTCTACTGGTAGCCGTTTTATAACGTCAAGACTGTTTTGTAAGATGTATATTGAATCTGCATATCCACCTACACCCCGACACTCTCCAAGTATATAGGCTAACTCAGTCGTATAATATGGTAGCATTTCTGGGAGTTTCTTCTCCATTTTTCTTAGAAAAGTCAAAAGAAATGGTACAGCCTCATCTGTCCTTTGAATACGCCTAGCCAAGCTAATGGCAACATACCAATGCTCAAAGTATCCTTCTGGGGTTAACCCATAGTCATAGAATTCGTCAATATGTTCATCTAATAACAAGCAACATCTTCGTTTCAGCTCATATGATACCGAAAAATCCTCTTGATCAAAATAATAGTCACTCGCATTGGTAAGCAAATTGAACGCATTTACAAGTTGGCTATGTTCTAAATAATAATCAACTAAATCATTTACTTCTTTCAAGTCGTATTGCTGAGCTTGTAAATAATGCCCACAACCAATTAGACTTAATAGACAAAATATGGTACGGATTTTTTTAATAATCATAATATAACCATTAAATTTTGTGCAATAATTCATCTACTATATTGCATATCTGATTATCTGTAGAATAATCAGCCTTCATCCGTTCAAGTACCATCCTTGCCTCTTTCTTATCATATTTAAGTAGATATGCATTTGCAAGATTCCATCCAATATAAGGAGCATAGGTTGTGTATTCATTGTATGTATCACTTTGTGATTGTTGCCAGAGTACATCAAGCTGTTCAATGGTATTGTCTATATCTCTATTGTTGGCGACATTGTCAAAAAGCACGGTTAACTGTTCAAATACCTCATCATCTTCTTCTCCCCGGATTTCTGTTGATAACGGAAATGCTGTTGCATATTCTTTACCTAAACTGACCGTGGAAGAGTAGTCATAAGTATAGTAACCTACCGTAATCAGCAACGCAAAACTTGCTGCAATAGAAAGCCAACGCGTTGGTCGAGTCTTTTTCTTTGAGGAGCCTCTCATCTCCTCAACTAGTTTTCTGTCTTGTTCAGAACCTAAAGCATTCATTGCCTTGATGGTTCTTGCTATAGCCTCTGTTTGATTCCTCAGGGTCTCATCACTTTGTATATCCTTTTCAAATAGAGTCTCCTCATCAGGTGTCATCTCTCCATGAAGATAGCGAGTTATTCTCTCTTCATTCTCTTGCAGTATGTCATCCTTATTACTGTCCATAGTTTTTTGCTTTTACCCATTTATAATGCTTTCACTGCCACCTCATAGTTCTTCCGGAATTTTTCTTGACAACGATGCTTGGTGACTTTGGCGACACTCTCACTGGCATAATGGAACATTTGTGCAATGACTTTCATTGACAATGCATCACGATAGTATGACCAAAGCAATTTATCGCATGGCGGTGGCAATTGCTTCACCATATCCAGTACAATACCATCTCTCTTGTTTACTCTTTTTTCATCCTTGTCAATTATGTCAAGTAGTCTTTCTGCCTTATTCAACAACGAGTTATATCTTTCCCCATTTGCTTCAATTGAATAGTCTTCTATATACACTATTTGTGCTTTCCCGTTTGCCCTAAGTTGTTCATGCGCCTTATTGTTGCAGATGCCAATAAAGTATGTGTATAGAGAGGATGTTAGATTGTCTAGTTTGCCATCTATGGCAGCACGATATAGCACAATTGAAGCTTCTTGAAACACATCTTCACTATCTTCTTTGCTCAAAGAAAACGTTTTCTGCAAATAAGAGAGTGTACGGCTCTGATACTCTTTGGCAAAGTCGTTTAATACCTTATCTTGTTTACGATTCAATGTAATTGTGGCCATACTATTTTGAACTTTCTACTACCATGTGTTGCCTAATCAGCCGCACATCCATATCCATAGCTTTCCGTACATTCTCTATCCAATTAATGTCATAGGATAGGGGCTGGGTTAACAATTGTTGGGTAATAAAATACGATATTGGTCCATAATACTTGCCATCCTGTTTGATTTCGGTATTAACTTCATAAGAACGGCAAGCTTCTATCATATAAAGTGGAGACAAACCGGCTGAACTCTTTATCCTAATGTTTCCTCGTTTGTCTATCCGTGGGGCATAGTTCTTTCCACTCTTGCTGAAGCCTATATCGGTACCACGAACAAAGACACTGTCTTCTACTGCATCACCCCGATAAGACGAACCTGCATGACAGGCATCAATAACAACATACAGAATTCCTCTTTGTCCAATCTTCTCTCGAATGGCATTTAGGTATTCATTAAGTTCATCATCAAGCAGATGGTTTTCTCCAGAGTAAACCTTAACTCTATAACGCCTTTGTGCGTCATAAGGTATAAACGCTTCGTCCCAACCATCCTCTTCATCTCCACTCTCATCCTCAACAGCTTGTCCATGTCCTGAAAAGTGGAGATACACAATATCACCTTCTCTCACTTCATTCTTTAACTTAACAAGCCTCTTTTTAATGGCTTTATATGTCGCAGTCTTATCCTGCAATGTATTGATACGAAATCCCTGCTTCTTTAATATGGGTTTGATTAGCTGAACATCATTTACGCCATGAATCTTAGGCCATGATAAATCATTGTCTGTATATTGCGGGTAATCCGAGATTCCAACTAACAAGGCATGTCTCTCTTGTGCCATTAATGTCAATGGGTGTGGCACTATACATGTCATTATCATGATTACCACGTTCAAGAGTATGGATTTGGTTGAACTCATCTGACTCGGATTGTTTGTTTCAGTTTTATTATCGGCAATTCTCCAAATTGTTTTTCTATCTTTCAAAAGCAATTGCAAAGATACTATTAATTTTCCATTTGGCACAAAAAACCATCAAACTGCTGCCACCTTTCCATTGGCTTTCATATTCCCCTGCATGGTCTGCCCCTTAGCAGTCGCCGTCATTATGGCAAACATGATGATGTAAAACAAGGGTCTTCTCATATTTATTCTCATAGTATTACATATCTTCGAGTGACAGCCCAATTGTTTGTATTTTATATCGCGGAAACAGTGGTTTGATTTGATTCACCTTTTCGTCGAGGATTCGGAGGTCGATTTTACTGCGGTTGCGCTTCACTTCGGTGACAGTCACTTGTCTGTCGAGACCACATACTGCTATCAGGTCTATTTCATTTTCACCACTGCGGTCCCACCACGATGAAACTTCAGTCACCCGGTCCTGCTCTGCATACCTTTGACGGAAGTATTTTTCAAGCATTAAACCGCTATATTGCGTATAGCCATCTTCGATTACCTCTTGAAGCAACTTCATATTGTCCATGGCCAGCATCTGGCTGTTTGGTGCAATAAAACGGAACCAAAAAGCAAGGAAGTTGTCGTTCAGACGCCAGCGCACATTACGGCAACCGGGTTTGCTTCCATACGGCAGGTTGCGCTGTATAAGTGAATACTCGTTTTCAAGCACCTGCATGTATTGTCCGGTACTTTTCCCCACCACACTGTCGATTTCCTTTTGAGAAGTCATGCCAGAGGCTATGAGTTGAAGTATACCGAAATAATTGGTGTATTGCTTGCCAAATTCCCCGATTAACATGTCCGGGGCTTCGTTCAAGAAACGGGAACCGACAGAGCAAATGGCATTGAGCATACGTTCTTTAGTCGTAGCAGCTTGATCCATCAACAGGCTAACGTACATGGGCACTCCACCTGTGACGGTGTATAGAAAGAGCAGGTCCTCGGATGAATATTGAGGATTGTGCTCTTGAAGTATATGTTTCAACGTATCGGTTCGGAATGGCTTAAGAATGATTTTGTGCGTCATACGCCCAAACAACGGCTCTTTGCTATTCTCAAAAATGCGCTTCATCATTGAGTATATGGAGCCGCACACAATGAAATTGATTTTCGACCGCTGATGATACATGTCCCACAAGTATTGAAGTCTGCTAAAGAAATCTGAACTGACATATTCCAATTCTTGGAACTCATCAATTACTAACGTCAGCTGCTCTTTCTCTGCATATTGAAACAGTTGCTCTATGAGTTCGTGTAGCTTCAGATTATGCCCAACAATGCTGATATCGGTCTGTCGCTCGATGGATTGTTGAAACATTTGGCTGAGTACGCCCTCACTGGTACGATTGGCAAAGAGGTAAACAAAGTTACGTTTGCTGCCAAGGGCGTTTAATATTAACGATGTCTTACCAACACGTCGGCGACCTATCATCACCGTCATCGTGGCTGTGTGGAAGGACTGCGCCCATATCTTTTCCAGACTTTCCGATTCTTGCTCTCTACCGTAGAATTTCATTGTATCAGCATTTTAAATAATAACCATTACCGTAATGACGATTACAAAGATACAAAATATTTTTGAATAGAGACTTACGAAGGCGATTTTTATGCAAAAAATACAAATAATGCAAACGAAAGGAGTCTCAGTTACTATCCCCCTTGGAAGCGTTTGCCGTTGCTCCTATTCAGTCGCGACGGCTGAGTGTTTGCGGTTGCTCCTATTCAGTCGCGACAGCTGAGTGTTTGCCGTTGCTCCTATTCAGTCGCGACAGCGAATACTTCTTCGCCGTTCATGCGCATGGAGGTTAGTTTCCATGAGCCGTCGGGTTGCTTGCTGTAGCGGTATTTGTATACTGTCGGTGTAGGTTTGCCGTCTTCGTCGTAGGTGGTCTGGACGCAGCGGGTGCGGTTGCCGTGGCGGTCGTATAGGTTTTCTTCGGTATAGAGCAGGTACTCGTCCACGGTGTAGACCTCCTTGCGCACGGCACGTCCCTGTTTGTCGTAGCTCTGCAGGGTGCGGGTCTCCACCACGCCCGTGCTGTCGTAGGTGTAGGTAATCAGTACCGCCAAGCGGTCGTTGGCATCCACCACACAGTGCGATGAATTGACCACACGTCCATGCTCATCATATTTCACCCCAATCTCCTGTGCCCAAAGTGAATTGAGAATTGAGAATTGGGAATTGAGAATTAAGAGTATCAGTATAATCTTTTTCATGGGCTCGGGAAGATTTTGAATGTGTGAATGTGTAAATACATTAATGTGTTAGTCAATTTGTAGCCGCATCAAAGACTCATGAACTAACACATTAACGAATTGACACATTCAAGTATTATTTCATCAGTTTCTTGTAGCGCAGTCGGTGCGGGGTGTCGTCGCCGAGGCGTTTGCGGCGGTTCTCCTCGTATTCGCTGTAGCTGCCCTCAAAGAAATAGACCTGCGAGTCGCCCTCAAAGGCCAGGATATGGGTGCAGATGCGGTCGAGGAACCAACGGTCGTGGCTGATAACCACGGCGCAGCCGGCAAAGTTCTCCAAACCCTCCTCCAAGGCACGCATCGTGTTCACGTCAATGTCGTTGGTGGGCTCGTCAAGCAGCAGCACATTGGCTTCGCTCTTCAATGTCAGTGCCAGATGCAGACGGTTGCGTTCACCACCACTCAGCACGCCAGCCTTCTTGCTCTGGTCGGTGCCGGTGAAGTTGAATCGCGACAGATAGGCACGGGCATTCACCAGCCGTCCGCCCATGGGGATAAGCTCGTTGCCCTCCGACACCACGTCGTAGACACTCTTTTCGGGGTCAATCTGCACATGCTGCTGGTCGACATAGCCTATCTTTACCGTCTCGCCCACGGTGAAAGTGCCGGTGTCGGGCTTTTCCAGTCCCATGATAAGGCGGAAGAGGGTCGTCTTGCCGCATCCGTTGGGGCCGATGATGCCCACGATGCCTGCGGGGGGTAGGCTGAACGTAAGGTTCTCATACAGCAGCTTGTCGCCGTAGGCTTTGCTTACACCCTCCACCTTCAGAACCTTGTTGCCCAGTCGTGGGCCGTTGGGAATGAAGATTTCCAGATTCTGCTCCTTTTCTTTCACGTCCTCGTTCATCATGCGGTCGTAGGCTGCCAGACGGGCCTTGCCTTTGGCGTGTCTTGCCTTGGGTGCCATGCGCACCCATTCCAGCTCGCGCTGCAGGGTCTTGCGGCGTTTGCTCTCCTGCTTCTCCTCCATGGCCAGACGTTGTGTCTTCTGGTCCAGCCAGCTACTGTAATTGCCCTGCCAAGGAATACCCTCGCCGCGGTCAAGCTCCAGAATCCAGCCCGCCACATTGTCGAGGAAATAGCGGTCGTGCGTCACAGCAATGACTGTGCCTTTGTACTGGCGCAGATGTTGCTCCAGCCAGTCGATGCTTTCGGCATCCAGATGGTTGGTAGGCTCGTCGAGCAGCAG
>Ga0247611_10001735_pt1 | contig 38213 bp, 15 predicted proteins | sample 177DNAGHGhighgp2_FD_192422 | JGI IMG/M metagenome (GOLD analysis project Ga0247611, IMG submission 192422) | Sheep rumen microbial communities from Palmerston North, Manawatu-Wanganui, New Zealand - 1770 DNA GHGhigh gp2 | ecosystem: Host-associated > Mammals > Digestive system > Stomach > Rumen... | reverse complement strand
AACATGACATAAAAACTGTAATATTTTAAGAATATTTTTATCATTAATTTTATAATGATAACTAATAGTTTTAAACATCATTTCACCTCCAATCTTATCTACTTATAGTATATCATATGTATAATATGCTTAAAAGTGAAATTATGCATAATTTACAATATAAATTCAATATACAATTTCCTAGGAAATAAAAAATGGAGAATCCAAATCGGATTCTCCATTTTTTGTTATGAAGCAAGTAATGCTAATACAATTTGATATATTCCTTCTACATAAGTTAAAGCAATCAATCCTATACCAATTAAAGGTATTAATAAATCTATATTGCTTCCATCTGGATATGATCTTGTATATGAGAATAATAATACAAAAGGTATAGCAATAATCAATCCTACTGTATTACCTATTTGGAATATAGAAGCAAGGGTTTCTAGATCAATTCCAATTGCTTGTGAAGCTACTGCGAGAATTATTAATAATACAAAATCTATAACTGCTGTAATAACTAAAAATATAGATAAAGCTTTAGAAAAACTTAATGAATTTTTATTAGATTTATGATATCTTTCATATTCTTCTTCTGTAGCACCAAGCTTTTTAAACCACTGATCTCTTCTTTTCATCCATATTGTTAAGAAAATAAATAATAAATGGACAAGTGGTGGCTTAGTAGTTAAGAATGGATATAATTCAAAAGGTAATCTAATTGCACTAAATCCTGCAGATACCTTTAAAATATATGAAGCTATTGTAAATAATAATGGGATTAATGCAAATAATCTAAATATTATAATTTTCTTTCCTTGGAATAATTTTTTAGGATTATAAATTATAAAATAATTAAATAATGATAGCATTAATAAATCACTAAATACATTAAAATCAAATTTCTGTCCAATTAATTCACCTGCATACAACGAAGGTGTTGTTGGTATTTCAGCTTCTGCTGACATTGTAGCAAAGAATCCATATAAATATCTTCTAAATACAACTACTACCGCAAGTCCGATACCAAGATATAGGGCAGCATATACTATTAATATTTTTTTATAGCTCCTAGATTTATTTAATATAGTAGCTATTACTGCTATAAAAAATAATGGAACTGATAAATCTGCTACTACAGATAATATATAAAGCCATGGACCTGAAACTATAGGATTAGCTAAAATAGCTCCAGAAATATTACTAACAATTAATAATTGAGCACAAGCCATAGCTATCCAAGCTATTATTCTTAAATGTCTATATGATAGAGGACCTCTATATTTAATATCCATTGGATCTAATAGCTTTATTCGCATCTTATTAATCTTTTTTTCTTTACGAGATAATTTCTTCTTTTCTAAATCTGTATCCTTAGTATCTCCATAAATACCTTCATTTATGGATTCATCTACTATTTCAGTCACAGTTTTTTCATCATCTAGGATTATTTCTTCTTTTTTTTCTTCCATATTTCCTCCTTTTGAAAAGAAATATAGCAGCTATAGAAAATCTATAGCTGCATTAATTTATTCTTTATGCTCAGCACCATCTACATCTTTAGATAATTCTCTTTGCTCATCAACAAAGTCTTGAGCTTCTTGTTTCATCTTCTTTGTAACCTTATATTCAGTAGGCTTTGATTGAGATATAACAACTTGGTTGAATGATAAATCGATACCTGCCTCTGTGAATACTTTTCTATATGCTCTTAATAGATCTCTTTGAACTTGATATCTATCTTCTTCTTTACATTTAGCTACAACCTTTACAGCAACGTTTGAATCGCCATAGCCTGAAACACCCTTATAGAAAGGTCCTTCAATAATTGCAGGGATACTTTCTCTGAAATTATCAAAATTATCCTTTAATAATCCTTCAATTACTTCGATAGGTACATCATATGGGAATTCACAATCTACGATTGCTAAAGATAATTCTCTAGACATATTGATTACATTAGAAATATCTGAATTGTTGATAATTTTAATATTTCCTGCTGCATCTAGGATTTTTGTTGCACGAATACCGATTTCAGTTACTGTACCACGGAAATCACCGATTGTAATGATTTCACCAACATTATATTCATTTTCAAATATAATGAACATTCCAGCAACGATATCTGCGATTAAGCTTTGGCAGCCTAAACCTATAACTAGTGTTAAAATACCAACTGATGCAAATATTGCAGTCGCATTAACACCTAATGCTTGTAATATAAAGATAATGATTGCGATTGCACATGCGTATTTTACTAAACCATCTAATAATGTTATTACTGTTTTAGCACGATCTGATTTTTTCATCTTAGCGTGGAAAATCATTCTAATTAATTTACATACTGCATAAATTACTACTACATAAATTACACTTTGAATTAATGTAGGTAAATGAGTCATAAAATCTTTTCCAGCTTGTTCTGTGTTCCAAATATTGTTCTTAACCCAATTTGAAACATCTGTTCCAGGGGCAGCCATTTCAACAATAATAAATGTTACGAATGCTGCTAGAACTATTCCGATTATTATTAATTCAATAATCGTAAATCTCTTTTTACTCTTCTTTTCCATTTTTTCTCTCCTTATTAAATGGTATATGTTACATCGACATATCCAATTTCATCATTTCCTTGGTTAATAACTATAGTTCCATAAGTTTCCATATATTGTGCTGCTGAAATAGTAATAATTATACTATCTCCTTCAGTCTCAGCTTTAATTGTACCTGTTGTGAAATTAATTGTATCAGTACTATTTAAATCAAGCTCAGCTTCATTTCCACCATCTGAAGTAAATCTTACTACCATGTTATTAGGATTTAACATACTAGTATCAAGTTCTAACGTTCTTATAGCACCACCACTTTGTTGATTATATTCATATGTTGTATCTTTAATTACTGAATTAGTACTATATACTACAGACTTATCTAAATAGTTACAATATTGACCATTGTTCTTGTAATAAATATCAACAGCGAATTCATATGGTAAATTATCTAAATTTTCAATTGTTAATTCAGATAAATTAATATAATCTGATTCATAAACTAGATTTCCAGCTAAATTACTTGTAATCTTTAATTTATCATAAACATATAATTTATAATAATAATTTTCATATGTTTCTGCATCAAATCCTGTATTAACCTCTAGATTTATCTTATCGCCATTCTTTACTATATTAGCACTAAATCCGTTAAATGCATCAGTTCTTGATGGAATATTTAATGCTACAGGTGGATCATATGTAACTGTTTTATTTCTTACATATCCAGAATCTAGGTCAGTTATACTAAATTCTAGTTCACAACTTCTATCTGGATATAACCTATTACCTGTAGAATCATATACATAATCTGTTATTGTATGATAGAATACTAAAGTTAACTTTTCAGGTAATGTAGCACCATTATATGTTGTTGGTTCAGCTAATTTATAATAATCCTTGCTGAAATCAGTATATCCTTCAATACCAGCAATTGGTTCACCTGATTTAGTAATATTCAATTCAAAATTAGATGATGTGAATGGTACTATAAAGCATCCAACCTTACCAACCACTTTACCTTCAATAACATAGAAATCCTGCATTAATGGAATTCTTATAGCATCATCTGGTGCTGCTTGATTATCATCATCATAATATATATCCTCATCGGAATCATAATTTCTATATGCTTTTCCTGTTGAAACATCATATTTTACATCAGTTGAAGATGCACCATAGTTCACAACATCATAATCAAAATCAATATTCATAATTAATTCTTTAGATATATCATTTGAATATGAATAATTTATTCCATCTAATTCATATTCTATTGCAAAATGTAAATAAATATTATTACTATCTAATTCAGAAATATTAAATGAGCCAGATACATCAGTTATATTTTCTACTATATTACCATATTCAATAGTTCCTGATGTAATTGTTGCTCCAGTAGGTAATGAAATATTATATGGGATAGAAATATAATTTTCTCCATCTACATATTCATAATCATTTAATGCTAACTTAGGAACATCGAAGCTTCTTCTATATACTAATACTTTGCCGCCATATTGACCGACTCTATATATTCTAATATCAAAATTATCTATATTTTGCTCAAAATCATATTCGAATGACAAATCAGTTGTGGCATCCTTTAATACCTCTGCTGTATTTTGGTATTCACCATTTTCATATTGATCAACCTCAATAGTAAATGTATATCCATCAACTTGACTTGCATCATTTGCGGTTGCAGTATAATTAATTCTTTGTATACCATCTGTATTAGTTATATCAATTGAATCATTGCCTTCTAGGATATGTCTATCTTCAAATTGCCAATCTCCTATATAATAATTTTTATATTCAATCGAATCATCACCCATATCCTTTATTTCAACAACATATAATTTAACCTTGTCATATAAAGGAGCTATATAACAATTTAAATCACTACCAGGGGTATATTGTCCTTCGCCTACTAATTCATCATTATAATAAGCTTTTAATTTATATCCATCTCTATCATCTGTGTATTTATAATCTAAAAGCTTAAGAGTTATTCTATTACCTGAATAATCATCATAATATGTTTTAAAACAATCTTCATTTGTAAAATCAATTGCTGATACATCAAATGAGCCTGTATATTTACAGATATCTAAATTTACATCCTCAATTAATGATGAATAATTAATTATCTTTTCTTTTCCGATATGCTTAACTACCGCAGGACAATAATTAAATATTATAAATGGTACTTTCTCAGAAAAATCCATTTTATCTGTAAATTCTAATTCAACTAATAATAAATCATCATAAATTGAATTATAATAAGTCATACCTTTATTATCGTCACCCTCAGCGGTTCCTGATTCAGGAATAGGTATTTCATGGACTACACCATTATAATCAATAGCTAAGCTAGAACCATTTAATGAAGCTAAATCAATTCTAAAATTAATTCTAGTTTTTCCATCTTCTTCATTTCTTATCGTATCAGTTTGGTCATATATTGCTTCCTTTGCTTCATATAATAATCCATCTGATATAACAGATGCATAACTCAATCCATCATAATCATAGAAAACCATATATTTAAAATCATAATTTAAATCTTCTACATTTTCTATTGCATAATAATTATCTGTAAAGAAATCTCCATATTTATAACATGTTTTACCATCTTCAACATAAGAATACTGAATTCTTTGTTTATGCTTATTATCTGATTGAGCATCTAGCTCTTCCTTAAATCCACTATAGAAATAATAATTTACTGTGCCATCTTCATTTTTTGTTTTAATATAATATATTGAAGTTTCTTCATTAGAATCATATTCTTTTAAATTTGTTGAATATTTATATAAATCAGAATTTGTGTTACCATACATATTCATAACATTACTTGCAATATTTAGTGTGACATAATCTGTATCAAAGCCGTCAACCTTATATTTAACATAATAATTATATTTACCAGCATCTTGATCATATTCTGTTATGCCCTCTATATCAAAATATATGCCTTCATAAGCTGTTACATCTTCATATATATATTCACCGAAATTATCTTTATAAACACTTACATTATGATCCATATTAACCTTTTTATCATCAACATAAGTATCTACCTTTAAATTACATTTTAATTCACTTGAAATATATGTAATATATGATGATACAACTATATTTGCGTTTAATTCAATTTCATCTACATTAATATATTTTCTTAATGTAGCTCCATTCTGAGTTTTATATGTAACCTCAAATCCACCATTTATCTTATTTGATAATAATGTTGGAATAAATAATTCAGATTTATTTTCAGTTAATTCAATTTCTTGGCCTACACCATTTAGGCTTGCTATAGCTGAATCAAATACTAAATTATCTCCAATAGATATTTCATATGGAATTGTAACATTTCCATCATCATCTATTGATAAGCTACCTAAAGTAGCTGTTTCATTAAAATTATCAAAATCATTAATAGAAATTAATATATCATTATAATAAATTTCTACTTTTATTTTATCTACATCAGCTAATACTAAATTAGGATCAATTTCCATTGATTCTGCGCTAAATTCTATGCCTCTAAATTCTTTTATTATTGGCTCTTGAGCCACACCATTAGAATAGTGTGTAATTTTAGCTTTCAATATATCATCAGCATTAAATATATCATCTCTAGCATAAGATGATACTGAATATCCTTCTGTGAAATAATACATTTCTTGTTCTGTAAATAAAGGATCAAATGTATATTCAACCTCAGTTATTTCAAATTCAGTATTATCTGCTAGCTTTTGTTTAATATTATTATTTGAAGTATTTTCCTTAATTGGAACAAATCTTGCAATAACTGATGTGTAATATGCTGGTATATCAAATGAGATATTTGGCTCATTTGATGTTTTAGAATCGATTACAGTTTCAGGATTAAATTTATCTACTATATCAATTCTATATTTTTCTCTATCATCAATACTTTGCTTAAATCCAGTATTAATATTTAATGTATTAGTACCATTTGATTTATTAAATGATGATTCAAATGATGATTTATCAAATGTATATTCAGATTTATATTTATTATCTAATGATACGAAATCATCAGGATATGATGTTAAATATCCATATTCACCAATTAATTTTAATTCAGATATTCCATAATGTGTTACAGTAGAATATAATTTAGCACCTATTTTTACATTATCAGGTAATCTAGTTAATGCGCCCTTAAAGAAGCTATCCTTAGTTAATTTATCATCTACAAAATATAGGTTATCACCCATATATAATTCTAGATATGTGTTAGCACCTGTACCATAATAATCTGAAAAATATACATTATATTCTAAATCAAAAATACCATTTTCATAATCTATTTTAGGCTCAAATTTAAATACTGCCTCTGGATCTGGCTTAGTATCTGTATAGCAATTATCAGTATGGAATTCACTTCTACCAAATCCTGTTCCTGTAACTAATTTAATATCATATCTTAAATCTGGGATTAATCCAGTTATTAATCTTTTTGTAATTCCTTCTCTTTCGACAGGAATTTCAGTAATTACTTTATTATCTAATTCTACTGCTAGATAATATTCTAGGTCCTCTGCCATATTTGATACAGCAATTTCATAATCTATATAATCAGCACCAGAAATATAACTAGAATAATCAACCTTTGGTGGCTCATGCATAATACCAGCACCTACTGTTGCCGCAACAACAGCACAGGCAGATAATACAGTTACACCACTAGTTAATGATGCGGTTGAAACAACTGACGATGTAGATGATGCCGCACTACTTACACCTGCAGCGCTTTCGGCTTCTGCAGCTGAAGATGAATCTATAACCTCACCATTTGAAGTTATTTGTGTACTATCATTTAATCCAGTATCTGCATTATTTCTAGTTTGATTTTGTGTTGCTCTATCAAGTCTTTCCTTTTGTTCTTCTTCAACAGACTTTTTAGTAGGCATTTCAGGGGATAATTTATTATCAACATCATTATAATTTTCAGGAACACTACCTGATTGCTTAGTCTTATCTACTACTTCAGCATTGGGATTATAGTATTCAATTGCTGGAAGATTTTGGATTTCTGATCCAACATCATTATATTCTTTTCCATTGTTATTATTATATTCATCATTCATAAAAAACTATCCTCCCCTCAAATAAAATTTTAAAATCTACCCACAATCTATTACATTATACAATATTTTTTTCATAAAATCAAAAAACATTTTCATATATTACTTTTTTAAAAAATAATAATATACAAAAATGTTTCTAATATACTAATTGATTAGTATATATTCATTCATAAAATCATCTAGATTTTTATAAATTTTCTCTATTCTATTTCTTTCCTTTAATTGCTTTAATTCTTCATTAAATAACTTTTCTAAATCTTCTCTTTTTAATAATATAAATAAATTTCTTTTAGTACCTATAAATTCATTTAATCTATTTAAATAATCATTTTTCTTTTCTTCTAATTCGGGATAATCAAATAAATTTGAATTTAAAACAATATATATACCAAATATAGCTTCTACTATAAAGCTATATCTAAATGGACTCTTTTTCTTACATAAAAATTCATATGTATATTTAGGAGCATTAAAGAAATCCTCAAATATATTTACTAAATAATTATATTTTTGATTTTCTCTTGTTAAGCTTTGATTATTATTTTTCCATCTATATGTTATAATATCTAAATAATGGATATTATTAGGATTCATAGAGCCTATAACACTAGAAGTAAAATACATATCCTCAACATGTCTAATATGTTCTGAAAATCTTATTCCATTATTATTTAAAAAGGCTCTTTTATATACTTTTCCATGCATCCATGGGAAAGTATCTCTATTTTTCTTTATTAATAATGCATTTTTATCATTAATTGTAGCTTCTACTGCTATATTAGTTACTAAATAATCAGGCTGATATTTCTTTAAAAAATTAATTATTACAGATAATGATTTATTATCATATAATTCATCATCTGCATCACAAAACATAATAAATCTATTATCTGTTACATCAATTCCTTTTTGTCTTGCAAGACCAGGTCCTGTGTTTTTATCATTTCTTACATAGCATATATTTAATTTTTTATATTTCATTAAAAACTTATTAGATAATATAACATCAGAACAGTCATTAACTATTGTTACATTTAATTCTTTAAAATCTACATATTCTTGATTAATAATAGAATCTAATAAATATTTAATTTGTTCTTCAGGTTCCTTATATTGAGGAATTATAATATCTAAAAACATAATTAGCTCCTAATGAATTCATTTATTTTATTAAATAGATTTTCATTTAATTCACTTGTTTCATTTTTATTAATTGAATTAATATATTCATCTAATTTTTCTTTATCATTTTTTAATTCTTCTATTTTGGGTTTAATTATATCATTTACATAATCTATAGCTTTAGTACTAAACCATGGTGTGTTATGACCAACACCTACTAATATTTCTTTTTCTACATTTTGATAATTAGTTACATGGCTTATTAATGATGCATCATCTAATGGTATATTTTTATCATTTGCCCCGTGTATTACTAATGATTTAATATTAGATTTTTTTATACCTTCTGATGCTGATAAATAATTATTAGCACCATATTTTATATTTGATGTTAAATAAAATGTAGGTAATGTTAAATTAACAATATCTCCCATACTATTTTTAGAATATCTTAGCATTGTATCATATGGATTATCAAATGCTGAAAATGTAATTAAATAATTAGCTTTTACACCTAGGTTTAATGCTGCTGCAACACCATATCCACCTAGTGAATGGCCTATTAATATTATATTATTTTCGTATAAATTATTTTCAAATATAAAATCATAACAGGCTTTAACATCATATGCAGCCTGTGATAAGCCATTCATACTTGAGCCTTCACTTTTACCATGTGCAGTAAAATCAAATGAAAATAATGAATAGCCATTAGATACAAAATAATTTTGGTAAGCTAGATTTTCTGAATCTGCTTGACTAGTCATTCCATGACAGGCAATAACTAATCCTTTACTATCATTATTTTTATAATAATAGCCTTTTAATTTATTATTGCCAGAATAAAAATCATATTCTATTCTATTTTTTAAATTTATGTAATCATCTCTATTTTTATATATTTTATTAATAGGCTCTAATAATGTATTAGAATCTGAAAATCTTCTATTAAATATATTATTAAATACAATATTAGATGCGATAATACCGCCAACAAAATATAATAATATAATACTTAAAATAATAGATGATATTATTATAATCTTCTTTCTCATTTTTTATAATTAATTAAATCCTTAACAATTTCAGATGCGATTAACAGTCCCATCACTGAAGGAACAAAAGATATTGATCCTGGTGTAGTTCTTTTATTTGAATCCTCTATTTTTTCTGTAACCTTAATAGGCTCTTCTTTTGAATATACAACCTTTAAATGATTTATTTTTCTCTTTCTTAATTCATATCTTATTACTTTAGCTAAAGGACACACCTCAGTTTTAGATATATCTGTTACCTCAAGCATCTCAGGGTTCATTTTATTACCTGCCCCCATTGCTGATATTACAGGTATATTTTTATTTTTAGCTTCTACAATTATCGATAATTTAGCTGTTACTGTGTCGACACAGTCAACAACATAGTCATAGCATGAAAAATCAAAGGATGAGGCATTTTCGGGCAAATAAAAGCAATTCCTTTTTGTTATTTTACAATCTGGATTAATTGATAATATTCTTTTTTCCATCACATCTACCTTTTCCATACCTATAGTATCCATAGTTGCGATAATTTGTCTATTAATATTTGTTATAGATACTTTATCATTATCTACCAATGTGAAATTAGATATGCCACATCTAGCTAATGCTTCACAGACATATCCTCCTACTCCACCTATTCCAAAAATAATAATATTTTTAGATTTTAAAATATCCATACCTTCTTTTTTTATTAATAATTCAGTTCTTGAAAACTGATCTAGCATAATATCACCATCCAGATTATTTTTTATGTATTATTCCGTCGCCTTCGATTTTTATTATTTTATTTTCAGCTACGTCCTTAGATAACCAAGTAGCTTCTCCTCCTACTTTTATATCATATAAGTAATTATCATCTATTTTTTTTATATTACTAATCATTCCATGCTTCAAATCACCATCTTGGTGAAATGATACAAATTCGCCAATTTGAAATTTCGAATCATATTTTTTCTTTCTTTTAAATAACATATGAATCACCTAACCTATATAAATTATACTAGTCGATATTAAAAACTTCAATTAAATGTTAAAAAGGATGAGCAAATGCTCATCCAAATAATTATTCTGTTTGATATATAGCTTTATATTTAACTATATCTTTTTCTCCTACAACTATCTTATATGTTAAATTAGATGTTAATTTAATATCATATTGTCCAGTTGTATCATTATATTGGTACCAACCATCAAATGTATAACCAGAATTTAAGGTAGCTGTTAATGTAATTTCAGTTCCAGCCTTAATCTTAGTATTATTATATTTAATTGGTCCACATAGCATTGTTGGAGTAGGATCTAATATTCTTTCTGTTGTATTATTAGAAGTTAATTCATTAATATAGAAGCTAAATATTGGATCATTTCCTTCAAAGCTATATGTTTGAATATAGATAATATCACCCTTATTAACTGATATATCTATAAAATTATAATTAATATTACCTTTATTATCTTGGATATATTTAACATTAGTTGTTACATTATAGATTGTTAAAGATGTTCTATATGATGATGAATCACTACTATTCTTATAGAATATCTTATATGTTGTATCTGATGTTGCAACAAAATATGAATAATGAGATGTATCAATTCCTCCACCCTGTCCGACTACAGTATGTGCGGTTTCAGCACTATATGCCTCATTTGTTAAATCTAGAGTTTCGTAATTAGTTGTAGGTATTTGATAATATCCTGCATAAATTGTTGTGTTTTCAACTAATTCAGCATCAAAATCAAAGAATTCAGTACATATACTATTCTTATACCAGCCTTTGAATATATATCCAGTCTTAGTAGGGTTTCCTGGGTATGTGATTGTTGTGTTAGTTTTTACAATTTGATTATCATATACTTCATTTGCACCATTAGTATTAAATGAAACTATTACATAATTACCATCACTTACACCACCAACATTACCGGCGTTGATATTATTAGTTTCTATAGTTACTAAATAGTATGTGTATTTAGCAACAATACTTACATTTTCTTTTGGCATTATATAATCATATTCTAGATTAGTTGAAATAGGTAATTCATTACCATTTATAAACCAACCAAGGAATGTATAACCTTCATTTAATGTAGCTTTTAATTCTACCTTATCTCCTACTGTAACCTTAGTATTATTATATTCATTTATTAATGAACCAGCAGAAAGATCATTATTCTTATATGTAGCATCTAATGAAACAGTATAATAAGTAAATTTAGCTTCAAATACTACATTTTGATTAAGCATTGTATATTCTAAAGTATTAGATGTTGATACAGGACTAGCTTCCCCATTAATATACCAGCCATTAAATGTATATCCTGGCTTTTCTATAGCCTTTAATGTTATTAAATTACCTGCAGTAATATTAGTTGGATTATTATATGAAATATATCCACATACACCTGATGCTTCTGGCAATTCATTACCAACTGCATATAATCCTAAATTACAATCATTATTTGCATAACAGCTTAAACAAATTACATCATATTTATTAACACTAATTTCAGTATAAACATTAGAGAAATTAGGATTAGAAATATTTTGATTACTTAATGTTTTACCTGTTGTTAAATTAATAATATTAGCATATACAGTTTCATATGATGGACTTCTAAAATATAATTTAATCTTTCCATCAATATAGCTTGTAAAATATACATTATTCTTATTAGTTTCAGATGTAGAAGCTAATGATAAGCTATAGCTTGTAGATTGAGATTTATAATCTCTTGCGATATCTATAACAAATGATTCATTAACATTATCTGTTAACATCTTCTTATATCCAGCATATAGCATCATATTAGATTCAATTGTAGATGTGAAATCAAATTCTTCAGTACATTCTAAATCCTTATACCAGCCATTAAATACATAGCCTTCCTTTAGTGGTAATGCTGGATATGTAATAGGACTATCTACAGTTATTGTTTGAGAAGGAATTGAGCTTCCACCTAATGAATTAAATGTAACTGTAGCCATATTAGATTCACTATAACCTATTACAGTTCCTCTATCAGAATAATTAGAATTAGCTTCTATTGTATAAGCTATAAATTTAGCTTTATATTCTATATTATCCTCAGGCATTGTAAACATATATGATGATATATTTGAATTTGTTAATAATTCATCATTATAATACCAGCCTAAGAATGTATAACCCTTATTTGGAGTAACTGTTAATGTTACCATACTTCCTGCAGTAACTGGAGTATAGCTATATGGTGTTTCAATAGTACCATATTCTGGATTTAAATTAGTTGTAGTTAAAGTATATTTTTCAAATATGGCTTTATAGTTTATATCAGCCTTTGGCATTGTAAATGAATAAGATAAATTACCTTTAGTACCTGGAATTAAATTATTTAAATCATCATACCAGCCTAGGAATGTATATCCTTCATTCATATCAATATTTAATGTTACAGTGCTTCCTACTTCAAATTTCTTATTATTATAATTTGGAATAGTACCTGCAGATAAATCATTTGTAGATAATGTAACTGTATATGATTTAAATTCAGCTACATAACTTGCAGTGCTATTATCAAATGTTATATTAATAGTTGGTGATGTAGATATTTGACTTCCATCCTTTTTCCAACATACAAATGTATAACCTGTGGCAGGAACTGCAGTAATTGTCTTAGTTTCACCAAATATTGATGTTCCATTATATCCATCTAACGCACCTGATGTCTCATCTGATACAGATACAGCGATGTTACTCTTTACCCATTTAGCTATATATTCTTTTGATTCTAAATCAGCATTTAATGTAATACTAAATGAATCTAGAGCTAAGCCATTTGAATTCTTAAATGCTAAATTATTATTAGAATCATAGAAACCAATAAATGAATAGCCTTTTGTAGTAACAGCACTTGCTTCAAATTTGCCACCTACCCATGATGTCTTTGTATATTCTACGCTTCCTAATCCATCTGTAGAAATACTAATAGGCATAGGTATATAATTTATTTCATATGTAGTATCATATTCACTATCTAATTTAATTTGTTCATATCCTTTAGAATCTGTTGGAGTATGTATTTTTGTTCTAGAGCCATTAACTATCTTATAAATACCTTCAAATACATATCCATCATATACAGTTTGGATATCTATTCCTGCAGTATTATTATAATTATATGTATCACTTAATAAACCTCCAACCTTACATGAAGCATCTATTGTTTTAATGATTTCATATTTGATATATTTAGGCTTTAATATTGTGTTTTTAGTGACCTTATAATTATTAATATTTGTAATTAATGTATCTCCATCTAACCATCCTCTAAATACATAAGTTAATTGCGGATTACTAGATGTTGATATTCTTGGCTTAGAATTAATCTTAGCAACTGTATTATAATCATCTATAGTTAATACATTATTATTTTCTTCTACATTATTAAATATTTGTTCTTTTCCACCTGATGTAACAACCTTACCAGCATCGGATACCTGAATAACATTTCCATCTATATCTTGGAATTCTAAATAATATAAATTAATAATCATTTCTTGTGTACTAAATTTAGAATTATTAAATGTAGCCACATATTTTTTATATCCTGTTGTAGTTTTTGTAGCTAATAAAATATCAGGTGTTACATTAACTGTTTCAGTTAATTTATGACTTGAATCATTTAAGCATACTGCAGTCGCAGTACATTTAGAATAATCTCCATTCCAGCTATATGTAGGAGTTCCATATATATGTCCCTTTGCAGGATCATTTATTTGTTTGATATCAGTATAAGTATTTGTTCCAACAACTACCTTAGCTGTATAAGTTATTATACCTGCAGCTTCACATGTTGCAGTTGAAGATGATGTAATAGTTGCGCTATATGTTAATTTATCATCACAATTTTTACATTTAATTTGAAGTTCACAGCTTTCATATCCATTCCATACCCAAATTAAATTATCATAATCATATTCATGATCTAATTTAGGAATAGTCACTTCTTTAGTTTGTTTACTAAATGCAGGATTTGTAAAATTAGCTGATGTATATACACCAACTCCATTAGCTTTGCAGCTTGCTGGAGTCTTAACACTATATGATACATCTACTGTTTCAGTTTCTTTTACATTACTATCTTCTTTTGCAACTCTAGTAGCTGTAAGCTTAGTATAATCATTATTCCATTCATATGTAGGTTCATTATATGAATATGAAGATTTCGGAATAATTACATCATATGTTTGTGCTTCAAATGCAGGATTATTAAATGTAACACTATATCTTCCTAAACCATCTAAACTAAATGTTGCAGGAGTTATAATTTGATAGCTTGAAAAAGCTTCTTCTATTTCTTTATGACTTGAATTATTTTTACAAATTCTTGTAGCATTACATCTAGAATGATCTGAATTCCATGTATATATAGGATCATCATAATCATGATCAGCTAATGGTAATTCAACTTCTTTATTATTAGTATATGTAATTTCATTTAATACAATGCTTACTTGATATATAATCTTGCCTTTTAGAGAACAACTTGATTCAGTTCTTGATAATTCGATTATATTATTTGAATTATATACTAAATCAGCATTTGACGCATTTGTACAAGGTACAGTTATAACTACATTTGTATTATCATTATTCCATACATAAGATATATTATTGTAATCATAAATATATCCTGTAGCTGGAATTATTTTTTCTTTTGTATCTGTATATGTATTATTTTCAAAATTGATTGTTGCAGTATAAACAGATTTTCCTGCATCAGTTATTGTAGGATTTATCGTATTTACTGAAATATTTGCAGTTAATACTTTTTCATCATCACAATTTTTACATTTTATTGTAGCTGTTGCAGTACTATAATCTGTAGCCCAATCCCATATTATATTATTAAAATCATAATCATGACTTAAAAGATCTAATTCAACTTCCTTATCATTTGTATAAACATTTTCACCAATTGTTATACTTGCACGATATTTTACATTACCTTTTACACTACATGTTGAATTATTTCTTGAAAGTTCAATTATGTCTGTTGTTTTCAATTTTAAATCAGCATTTGATGCGTTTGTGCAAGGCACAGTTACATCAACACTTGTATAATCATTATTCCATACATAAGATATATTTTCATAATCATAAATATATCCTGTGGCTGGAATTATTTTTTCTTTTGTATCTGTATATGTATTATTTTCATAATTAATTGTTGCAATATATTTTATTTTTCCATCAGCTGTTGCTGTTGCATCAACTGTTTCTGTATTAATTGTTGCAGCAATATTTTTTTCATCATTACAATTTTTACATTTTATTTTAGCACTGGCACTACTATAATCTGTAGCCCAATCCCAAATTATATTATTAATATCGTAATCATGATTTAATTTATCAATTGTTTTAGTTTTAGTATCACTATATTCAGTTCCTTCATACGTTGCAGTTGCAACATATGTGATTGAACCTTCTTTATCACAAGAAGGACTTAAAGAATTAGTACTAATTGTAGCACTAATTCTTAATTCTTCTTTACCATTAGTTAATATAAGTGATGCAGATGAAAAATCATCTGCCCACTTAAATTCTTTAAAATTGTATTTTGAGGTTTCATCACTAGTTGGAGTGATTTCAGACGTAGTTGGGACTAATGTATTAGAGCTTGTGCTCGTATTATCCACATTTATACTACATCCTGTTACAATCATAGTTCCAACTAATGATGTTAGAATGAATGAAATTCTTTTTATTTTTTTCATCGTATCACCTCAAAATTTATTACTAATTAGTTTTTTCTGTAGCAACTATAGTTGTTACATTAGATGTTGAGATACCCCAACTACTTGTGTTCTCAACATTACCTCTTTCAATTGTTATAGTAATCTTAATAGTTTGTGTAACAATTGATGAAGGTGGTAAATATGATCCATCCTCAGAAATTTCTGAAGTTTCAGGATTATATGTATTTACCTTAGATGCCTTATATGTAGCAACATATCCACTAGGTAAATCTAGATTAAATCTATAATATGCAGTAGGTAATAATTTAATACCATAATTACTTACATAAGTATCATATACAGTTCCCTTTGTTGACCACTCTACTGGAATATATCCCTTAGTCGTTTGATCATAGAAATAATACTGTGTAGAACCATTTAGGGCTCCTGTTGTTAATACATATTCATCTCCATTCTTAACATATAATTTATCTTTATATTCTACATAAGCAGAAAGCTGCTTAGAATCAGTTAAGATTGTTGAAGAATATTTATTATAAGCAAATGTAGTATATATAGATTCTAGATTTGTTTCTGTCATAAATCCTTCAGGAGCATCTACTTCTAGAATAAATCTAATATTATTAGATACATCTATAATAGCAACATTATAATATTTAATTCTATTTCCCCAATCTGCATTAGTTGCAGTTGTTGGTTCTTTACCTAAACCATTCATGAAGAAATCTTCACTAAATACTACATATGATACATACCAGAATCTCGAATTTTCACATTCTTCTGCATAAGAATCAAATAATGATGAATTATTAGCACTTACTGAACCAGCATAATGACTAACCTTATATGTATGACCATCATATTCGAATGTGATATCATATAATTCTTTTCCCTTATATGGAGCAGGATTTTCTCCATCTTTCTTTAATGTACCATCACCTTTATTATAGCTTGCATAGCACTTAGTAAGAGATGTATCCCAAACCTCTTCATAAGACATATCTTTAACATTTACTTTAACCATTAATACATCTTCTTCACCATCAATTTCAAATGGTACATATAAATATATTTGGTTATCGTCATGATTATTTAAAATAGAATAATCAGTAGCTTCTTTCTTACCATCATAATTACTATTTCTATATGGTGATACAAATCTAAATAGTTTAGCATAATCATCTTGTAGTGTAATAGTAGGTGCATATCTTTCTAGAGATGCATCAGATGTTGTACCTACAATATAATAATTATTTGTAGATTTAGCATAATTTGTAGTTTCATTTCCTACTTTATATTCATATGTTATATGTCTATCTGTTGGATCAACACTTATCTTTTGTGTACTATCAATTAATGTAGAATAAACAGGCTCATTACTGTCATAAGGTTTAACTTGATTTGATGGAACAATTGAATAATCAGGATATACTAATGTAGCTAATGCACCTAAAGCTTCATATCCATCAATGAATGTTGCAGACTCAATTAAAGCATTTAATGAAGGAGTCTTTTCTATTCTTAATTTAGGGAATACAAGCTTTCTAGATTTAGCAAGCTCTGCATTCTCTTCTAATGTAGCCTTAGAATATTCATCAGTTTCTAAATTATATGTATAATAATCCTTATCTTTAATTGCTAAAATATCAGCAGTTATGAAATAATTATTATTTTCTTCATCATATTCATAATAATCTATTTCTTGATATGTAGGATTATTCATAACATATCCAAATGTATATGTACCTGTATCACATGCAGATGTAACAACTACGTTAAATCCGGCATATAGAATCTTAACACTTGATTCAGTATTAATAATATTACCTGCAGCATCATATTCTTCATATGAATATACTTTATTATTTAGACTATAATAAATATTTTTATATGAATATTTAGCACGATAATTAGGTTCACCCTTATCTCTACTAAATGATACATTCATAATATTATCTTTTACTGTCCATTTATCGCTATTTGTAATATCTTGACCAAGCTTAGCATTACCAATAACTACACCATCTTCATATAATGTAGCATATAAATCATTAGCTACTAATTCATTATTTACTTTTGTACTAAATGGATCCATTTCTACTAATTTATGTTGATAATGTTTAACAACGCCACTTTCAGATGTAACATCAATTTTAACAATATATGTAACTCTATTGTAATTTACATGATTTCCATTTACTACATCTGAGTCATCAAATTCAGTAGTAACTTTAACATCAGAATTTGGAGATGCTTCAAACGAATCAAGATAAGATAAATCCTCTAAAGCATATTTAGCAAATGGTTGACCCCATAATATTTCTGTTGTAGCAATACCATCATCATTAAATACTAATTTCTTACCATCATAAATAGCACTAAAATCATTTTTTGTATTTGGTAATTTAGTTAATGGTAATTTTACTTCAGCACCATATAAATCAACTACAACGTCATAATTTCCTGCTTCTAATGTATCTAATATTTCTAATGTAATATCAGCACTACCATCAGCTTTAACCACATGGTTTCCTGCTTCATTTAATAATGTAAATGAATTAGGTATAGAAGCTCCACCACTACCTTGTTTTCTTATTTTAACATAAGGTGCTAAATCAAAGCCTGTAGGTAATTTAGTTGCTTCAGAAGCAATATAATACGTGTTATCAGTTATTGTATGATCTGTTAAGTCAGCTGCAGCATATGTATCACCTGACTTAGTATAATATGTAATACCAGCTCTAAAGTCTGCTTCTACAGCTTTTGTAAATGTTGAATAATAATCCTTAGGATCAATAGTTTCACCAACTGTTAAATCAGCCTTTGTATATACATAATTACCTTCTGTTCCAGTTCTTGTATAATATACAGCTCCAGGTTTAACTGTATTATCTGTAGTATTAACATAAATAACTGGACTTGTTAAATTAAGTGATATAACACCATCAGTTGATGCAACGGTAGCTGATGTAGTTGAGAATGTATCATATTTAGTTACGCCTTGAATTTGTTGATATTGCATATCAAATGAGAAATCCATAGGTCTTAATAAAATATCATAATATGAATATACTCTTTCATCTTCAGCTCTTATTATTATCGCATTTTCTAATACATAGCAACCATCTAAAGATCTATAATTTGTATTAGAGCTTAATGATGTTGCAGAAACAAATCCACTAAATTTAGTACCAGCTATTGATTCAGTACGTATTTTAGCTTCTTGTGTCTTTGCTGTATCAGTATAAACTGTTGCACTACTTGATTTAATTAATTCTACTATTTCTAAATCTTTATTATTATCAATAATATCATTTAGATAAACTGAAGGTACGTAATATGTAATAGCATAATGATTCTTCTCTGTAGCATCAAATGCTTTAGTAATTTCATTAATCAAGCTTTGTGAAGAATACATTGTATAATCAGAAAGCTGTGATGTAGCAACACTCGTATTTAAATCTAATTCAAATAATGTGGTAGCAATTGATTTTTGTAATTGCTTCATTTCAATTAAGAATGCATAATTTACTGAATCAGAATATGTAGTTGCGTTATCACCTGTATACTTATCACCATATTTTGGTGCAAGATCTTTACCATTTATTCTCCAATATGCATAATCTAATGAAGTTTCTGGTAATAATTCTAGTACATATACATCATTTGTACCTAATGTATACTTAGATTTCTTATAATAAGCATTATGTGATTCTAGATTTAAATTATCTGGAATGAAATCACCATTCTTAATACCTTTAGATGATGATAATGCATAAATACCATAAACATCATTATTTCCACCTAATCCGATATATTTCAATAATGCATCAAATTTATCATTATCAAATGTACCATCATTATTAATATATTGGATTGATGTTCCTTCATATGTAACATTTACCGCTTCTAATAATGCTTTTAATTTACATGAAGCTAGTAATGTCGAATTATTAGCTGCGATAGATTGTTGATATTTATTTTCGTATTCTGAAGCTAATGCAGCTGCAGTAATTAACATATCTGAATTAGTTAATCCAAGCTTATGATATTTATCAATAACATCTGCAATATATGTATATCCAGCATTTTTAGATAATAAATCTTCTAATATTAACGTATATTTAGTCTTATCAATAACATTTTCCGAATATGAAGCTTTTAATAAATTTATAAATGATTCATTTGAATAGCATGTTAATAATTTATATAAATCCTCTATAGTAAGTTTATATTCTTTACCATCTATAGTTATAGTTTGAGATTCTTTAGGATTATCAGACAAATATTTTAATAACCTATTCTTTATATCATAAATATACGTATCGTTTAATTTATAATATGTCTTTGTATTATCATAAGAAGTATCAGTTGTCTTAGTATAAACTGAATTACCATCAACAGTACTCTTTTCATATAAATTAGCAGCATCAAAATTATTATTTAATTCTTCTGTTGTTGCTTTTATATATGCATAATCATTAGTACAAATAGGTAATAGATTAGCTAATATATCTTTAAAATCTGTCTTATGATTATCAGCACTTACAGAATTATTAATTCCATAAAATTTAAAAGACAAATAATCATTTTGATCAACCAAATCATAATCAATTAGTGGCGAATATGAATATTTTACTGAATAAGTAGTTGTATATGTAATCTTATACATTACTTTTTTTACATCAAATCCAGCTGTATATGAAATACCAAAAGGATCAGCTTTATAATCATTATTACTATTCATTCCTTTACTATACCAAGGTTGTCCCAATAAATTTTTACCAGAAATAGTATAAGCAGAATAGTTATCATATTCAAATGATGAATTACCTATATTTATGCTAAAATCATCAACCGATTCAGAATCAATCATTCTAGGATTTCTATCATCATCACCAATAGTTTCCGAAATTACACCATATGTTGGAACACTTGCTTCTGCATTTAATTTTTTTGAATAATCTAAGTATTTTTCTTTTGTATCAATGTAATATATATCATTGAAGTTATTAACTGCCACATTTCTATCATTTGAAGAAGAACCATATGCACCATCTAAAACCATTAATGCATTATTTCCAAGAATTGCATATCCACAATTTATTTGTCCATAGAATCCATTCCATGCACCTTTGTTAGCTTGAGTAGTTTCCTGTTTTCCAAATCCGGCTCCCTTTTGAAGATTATAATGTGATGATAACCACTTTGCAGCATCTTCTTGATTATATTCATTAATTTCCTTTGTGGTAATTTTTGTAACCAAATCAATTGTTTCCTCTGAACTTACCTCATAAGTTGTTTTCTCTGAACTTGCCACATAATTAGATAGAGTTGTATTTTTATCTGTATCCAATGCATCATTATTAAAATGTCCGTAAAAACCAGCAATTTGATTATCAGCATAGTAATCTATAGTATAATATTGTTTATTTTCATAGCTTGCTGTCCTATCGATTTCTATTATATTGCCATCTATAGATGCAAAATCTACTTTTTTAAAGTATTTTTCTGCTTCATCACCATATATTTTTCCTTTGAAATTATTGGTATTTTGATGATTTTTATCATAAACATCAGTGGAATTAGTATCATTGATTACATATAAAATATCTCTTTTAGAATAAAAATCAGTAGCATTTCCAATATCTATCGGTTTAAAAATATACTTAGCTTTCGAATTAGCATTTGACGTTGAAATAAATACAACATTTTTCATTGATTCCCAATGGTCAAAAACAGCAAATTGAGAATCTACTTTTACATTTGTATTATGTGAATATGAACTTTCATCAACAATAACTTTATTTGATAAATTATTTTTTAGTAACTCAAGACCGTAAGCACTATTTACATAATTTGAATCACTACTTATTGCATTAAATATATCAGTCCATGTTTTAAATGTGCCAAATTGTGTTTTTGTATTTGGAGATGGATCATCATAAATGTAAATTGTATTAGTAACTTCTTTCTCAATTAAATACTCAAGTTTTTTTGGAGCAATTGTCATATCATATACAATAACATTACCGCCATCCATATTTATTGTTATACTTGGTGCTACATCTTCTGTTTTGACATAATACGTTTTATTTGTATCATTAACTGGTATTGTACAGTCTTTATCTGAATACAATTGAGTCGTATTATTATATAAATATGTATTAGTTGCAGCATCATAAATTGTTACAGGATGACCTGGATTACCATCTTTATATCTATAATATCTTTTTGATGAATCAAAATAACAAGTTTCATCTAATACAAATTCATTAGAATCATTCAAGTAATAATAATGTGTATTATGCTTAAATTTATCCATTTGAGTAAAATCATATAAAGATTCTTTAGATACTACATATAAATTAGTAATTCCGTTAGATACATTACCTGTGTATTCAGTTTCAGTGCCTGAAGCTGAAATAACTTTAATTTCAGAATTTGGAATAGTGTATGAACCTATCGTACCATTAACAGTTAATATCATACTAGATGAATTAGATGTTCCCTTTGCAATAATTGCAAAACCATTGTCTAAATCGTCTATTGTTAACGAAGTAGCTGTAAAGCCATATTTGTTAGATGTAGTATAAATTTCATCATCATAAGTAAATGAATTAGTGTCTATTGCTTGCTCAATATTTAGTAATGGGCTAACAGCAGTTGCACCGGTTACTGTCACATTTAATGACTCACTTATTTCTTGTGGTGTTAATACATTTAACTCTAATAATTTCTTTATTAATTTATAATATGTTGTTTCATCATTAATTGCATTAGAAATTAATTTTGATTTCCAATCAATACTTGATGCTGATGATAATTCTAGCAAATACTCTTTAACAGTTTTTGTCGAAGAGTACATTAAATATTCACATGAATTTTTGGAAGAATCAATTAAAGTATTAGATTTAATACTAGTTTCTAGTAATTGGTTAATATAATCAAAATCTATATTTGATAAATTAATATAATCGAAAGATATATCTTCATTTGAATTAGTTAAAGATATATTAGAAATATAATATTTTGTATTATCATAATCAACAGTATTAGTGAATGCATTATTTGAAGTATGAATAGTAGCAATTGTATTACTATCTAAAGATACTGTATGATTATCAGCAGTACTATTGACATTAAATGGTGAATTCACTGTAACTTTTGTAGATTTTTGTAATTCAACCTTAATAGGTACTGTAATTAAATCATAATGTTTTGTATTTCCATCCCAACAAACAAATACTCTAAAGGATAGATTTAGATAGCCATTATCATAACTTAATTGAACCGAATAAATATCTCTACTAGGAACCAAATCATATGATGCTCCATTTGAAACTCTTGTTCTAGAACCAGATACTACAGGAGTATAGCTTATTAATTTCATATCCTTATCAAATTTAATATTATTAATATCTATATTAATTTGATATTTATATGGAGGCCATCCAGATTCGTTATATCTTCTATAATAAGTAACACCACCCCTAATACTATTAGCTGAAGTAAGCCAATTTACCTTATATGGTTTAGGTAACTCGGTGTCAGTACCATTTGTACTTTCATTTGTACCGCATGGATCACTTATATTTCTTGCATCATTGGTACGTCCATCGAAATAAATTGATGCCTCTTTATAGGTTGCACTTGTTAATTTTCTATTGTTTCCAGTGCCAGTAGTTGTTACATTTAAAATGATAGTTACATCATCTCGGTAACCATTAATGCTGCTTTCAAGAGTTATCGTTAAAGTTCTATAATTATTGCTATAAGCAATTGTCTTATTAGTGATACTACCTATTTGTTCATCATCTCGATAACTTGTTATAGTTAAATTATTTGCATTTGGACTATTTCCAGTAACATTTGTATATGTAATATCAAATGATGTTCTCTTGATTCCACCATTTGCGTCCGACATCCATCTATCATAATATACGCTACCTTTAATACCATTAGCTCCATCATACCAATCATTTGTTCTATTTGACCAAATCGCTAATGTTGTATCATCCATTGCCTTTGCTGAAGAAGCATGATCTTTATCAATTTCAGAAATGGCTGATGATAAAGTATATTCAATAGAATTTGCACTAAAGCTTAGATAATCGACATAACAATTCTTCTCTAATAAAGCTTTTCGTATAATTTGTTTAAAACTTGTTCTATTTGCTGATGAACATAAATAATAATTAAAAATAGAATTTATAATATTTCGTTCATCAGAAGATAAGGTTGTACCATCATCAAACTTAGTTAAATATCCATCTAATTCTAATAATTGATCAACTGTGTAATCCATATATTGAGATGTATAAACTCCATGACCAGATGTTTTGTGCGTAAACCATACTGTATGAACTCTACCAACATCATAATAATTTTGAACATTATCGCTAACTCTTTTATCATTACCTGTAGCTTCATAAATACCTGTTCTTTTTGTTCTATGATATGTTTCATCTACTTCAGAAAAATAATAATTTCTTCCATATCTATATATAAAATCAGCCCAGTTTCTATCACCAGAATTTTTATATTTTATATAGTGATTTGACGTATTTATTTCATAATATGTCGAATCTTTTAAATACGTTAAATTTGTAGCTAAACTACTTCCTGTCTTTATATTATCGTCATATACAGTAAATTCACCATTTATTGTATATTTATTACCATTGCTATCAATAATCTGAAATTTTCCAGAATCTCTACTATCGTCTACATGATATGATATTGTAGCATTTGAAAGGTTAATTGTATTATTACCATAAACCATGTATGCATTTGTTGTTTTTAATGTGGTTCCACCAAAATCGGTAATAGTTGCATTAGTATTACCATCAAAATCAGTTCTTCCAGTCTGATAATATACAGTTTTCAAAATAGAAACATTCGCAAATTGATTATTTGCTCCAGTATATCCATACTCGTATAAATATAATGTTGCTGGCAAAACTCCTTTTATTCTTTCTGTTCCTATTTCATTTGAATATTGAGAATCAGCATTTGTATAATAATCATAAAGATTTTGATTAAAATTATAACTAGTAAATGTATCAACATATTTTAAAGAATCAGAAATAAATAATGAATGCCATTGATTTGTACCCATATAATCAAAATATGTATAATATGTATTTGTAATACTATGAGCATCCTTAACATTAGTACCATTTGCATCAGCAGATTTATATGGACCATAAAAATATGTTGCAGGTGAAATAGATGTAGTATAAAAATATGATAAATCACCATCTGTAGCACCATTTGGAGATGGAGCAGTTGTAGATTGATATGTATTATTATGCTCTGTAGCTAAGAAATAATAATATTGATTAGGCATCTTAGATTTTAAATATGTCTTAAAAGTATTCGTATTTTTAATTTGATTCCATAAAAGTACTCTTTCATTTATGGTAGTCTCATCTGTATTCTTATTTTTATCAATGCCAATTTGAGAATATGTATCAGTAATTGATGTAGAGTTATATCCTGTCTCAACAACTTGATTGTAAAAGCCTATTTCTCCTTCCATTTTTGATAAATAAGCATCTATATTAGCTTCACTATTATTTTTTAAAATATTTAATAATAATTCAAATTTTTGGATTGATGATAATGTTTTATAATTATCATACATTTTTAAATTATCTAAATTTATTTCATCAGTAATATTTAAAATATTACATAATTTTTCATAAAAATATGAAGAATCTATTGTTTCAAACATTTGATTCAAAATATTATATCTTGAAGATAAATTAGTACTATAATCAAAATAATTTGTAGTGTCATCTTCTAATATGCTTATATATGAACTTAAAATAGATTTAATTGATTCTAAATCCAATGTTTTCAAATATTCATCTATAAATTTACGTACATCTCCATTGTTTTCTAATATAGCATCAGCTAATACCTTAGAATAACCATTTTCGTATGTAATAATTTTAGTTAAAATTGAAGATAATTGGTCCGTTGTTATTTTATCAACAATAATACTATATAATTCTTCTCTTAATTCTTTATTAATTAATACATTTGATTTTGAATCAGATGAGAATATATATTCCAACATTTTCTCTAAATTTTCAGTATCATTATTTGCAATTAATTCATTAATAACTTCAGTTAAAGTTTCACCAGATGCCCATTTTGTCCATATGCTTGTATCAGATAATGCATATGTAGTATATGTTGAATAATCTTTTGAATCTTCAGATAATTTATTTAATAAAGTCTTAACATTAGCTGTTGATCTTGCAAATGTATTTGCTGCAGTTGCATAAGCAATTTCTTTCCAACCAATCTTATCAACTAATACATCATTAATATATGAGTATTCAACAAATTGGAAGAAATCTGATAAGAATGCATCCGTAGGATTTGCAGCTATTTCTGCTTTTGTATATTGTTTAGTTATAGCTTTATAGAATTCAAAATTCTTACTAAATACACCATTATAAGTTATAGTTTCATAATCTAATTCAGAAGAGTCCAGAACATCAACTGTTGAATTCGTTAATAATGTTTTAATTGTGCCATTTGTTTCATCAGTTAATGGAGCATATACGACATAATTTGTACGATTTTTATCAATATATGCCATATATGTATCTCTTACCATTTGACCAGAACCATTATTTCTTGTATCTAAATGAGTATATGCAGAATATATGGTAGACCTGTCTACACCAACGTTATTTGGAGTAGCAGGTTCAAATCCAACTAATGGCGCATTTTCTTCAAAATTAATCATATATCTAATAGTAACAAATTGTGCATTTGAATTATTATTAAAATTAACAATTGAGAAAATTGAACCATTAATTGATTTAAAACTTACTTCTCTTTTAACAGTATAATTAGCATAATCTATTCTATTTTGTGTTCCATTAATTGATTCAGTTAATATTGTTGCACCTGTAAAAGTAGTATTATCTTTAATTGACTTTGGATAATATCTTGTACCACTATACTCAAATGTATCATAATTTAAATCAAAATTTTTAAACATATGATAGCTAATGATATTATGATCATATGATCCATTTGTTATAGCTTGGTTAGCTCTATCACCTGCATTATATCCTTTATATAATACAAATGTATTACCATAATTGATTGTATTAGCTATTTTTACAGGATTAGAAACATTTACTTCTCCTTGGAATCTAGCAAAATATACAACACCAAAAATACCAGAAATCGTTTCACTACCAAATATATTTCCATAATTTAATACATTAACTACATTTAGTAAACCCATTCCAATAATGCCAGAGGCTTTACAGTTTGGTTCCTCATTTGAACCAGCTATATTTTCATTATAGTTATATGCATAAATTGAACCATAATTAATTGTAAATGCTACTACTTGCTTTGAATGTCCATTATTAGAATTATAATTTGCTAAAGCATCAGTTAAATCATTTCTTGCAATAATACCTGCGGCTGTTAAATCAGTTTTAATGTCGCTATTATACAAGTTAATTGCTTTTATATCACCATTATTACCTGAATTTAAGATATATGCATATTGACCTATGTTTAAATCTGTAATACCTGCAGCATTAATTTTATATCCATTATCTTTGCATACATTAGCTACAAATACATCACCAATATTAAATGTGTTAGTAATAACTGAATAATTTATATTTGTTATACCAGCTACGTTAATATTACCTTTAATATATGAACCAGAATATAATGGGTTATATTTAAATGCAATTAATTGCTGTGCATTTGCTGATGAATATAATCCAGGATCATATGTAATACCTGTTTCATAATCTGTATTTGTTAATTCAATATTACCTGCATTAATAGTTGAATCCATTTCTCCTAAAGCGTCGGCATCAAATGTATCTAAATTTGGATTATAATTATTAATTGATGTATTTAAAGATGTATTATTCTTATTCTTATAACAAATACCAGAAATATTTACATCTCCTGTTATTTGTTCAGTATAAGTAACTTTAATATCTCCACCATTATATAGAGAAGATGCTGTTGCATTTGTAGATATTTCTTCTATAATACCAAATATATTTAAATTACCAGTTAATGCTTTATCAATTGTAAATGTTAAATTACCTTCATTTCTTACATCTATCATTGATACATTAGTACCTTTTATTACACCTGTATAAGTGACATTTGTAGAAATTGCAGAATCCATAGTGTAATTGATATCTCTTAAATTATAAACTGTAGAAATGATTGCTTCATCATAGTCTCCACTATGCTCGTAATTTAAGACTGGTGAATATGTGTTAAATTTATTCATTGATATAGATTTAGCACCTAATGCTGTTGTATTAGCTGTACCTCTATTTTTTGAATAAGCAAGGTTATATACACCTGATAATCTTGTTACACATTCGTTAGTTATTACATTAATTACATCTGTGTAATGATTATTAGCGCTTGCTTCATTAATAGTTATATTTGCACCATTAATAATCTTAGTTGCACGGTAATAATATTTACCATTTGATTTATAATTATTTACTTCAAGGTTTGCTACATTTTTAGTTATAGGTGTCGCATTAACACTACCACAAACATATGTAGGATATGAAGTATTATTATATACAGTGATATTACCATAATTTGTCAAACCATTTGCTTGTTCTGTTTGACCTAAATGTCTTCCGATTACACCTGCTACATATAATGAAGCATATGATGCATCAGTATCATCTTCACCGATTTTAATTGTACCTTCGTTTTGTAAATTATTACAAATTGCAGTATACCCAGCACCTACTACTCCACCTACTACTAAATCAACTGAATTTGATACACCATTTGTATTAATATTCATTGAATTTAATAATGTATAAACATTAGCAAGTGCAAAATCTGTATAACCTACAACACCACCAATAACATTACCATTTAGGTAATTACCTTGGTTTTGTGTAACTGCTGTAATACTAGATGTTAAAGAACCAGCTGATGTTACATTATGAGCTGTTGCGTTACCTGTTAAAACACCTACTGCACCACCAATAAATGCTTTGGCAGTACCTGTAAATTCTAAATAACCATAAACATTAACATTGTTAATTGTACCGATATCTACATATCCAGATACAATACCAAATGTCGCAATATTATTATTACCAGAAACTGTTAAATTAACTGTATTTGTTACATTTTCCTTAACTGTTTCATTGTCTACTTTTTTTTCTTTAGTCTTAGAAGCAACAATATTTAAATTAGATACAGTACCAGTTAAATAAGGGAATAAACCAAATGCGTTAAATCCTTCTACTGTTACAAATGTATCTTTAAAATTAGGACAATAAATAGTTGGGTAAGTTGAATTAGCAATACCATGTATTGTTACACCTGTATAAGTTCCTGTTTTACCTGTGATATTAGCTGCAATACCACCTTTATATTTATATCTATCAGCTGATAAATATTCTAGATTAATATTGCTTTCAATTTGATATGTATATTTACCATTATTTAATGCTGCATTTGAATTAAATAATTCATACATAAATGCATAATCTCTAATTGACTTAATAGAGAATGTATTATTATTAAATTCTAGGCCTCTTAGCATAGGTGTTACAACTAATGTTTTAACATCATCTTCTGCTGTACCATAATTAGATGGTACATACCAAATCTTGTCTGGTGTGTTTGTTAAATTAATAGCATCATCTAAATATTCTAATTTTTGACAATATGTACCATATACTGTTCTTTTAACTTGCATACCTAATGAAGAATATACAATCTCTACAGAACTCTTATCAAAGCTTTGGGCAGCTTCATATGTTTCACTTGTACCAATCTTAGTTATTGCATCATTATAGAAGAATAGATTAGATTCAGTAGCAGTATCTGAATTTTCATATATTAATTCTGAAAAATCACTAAAATCATCTACTGCGCCATTAACAACTGTACTATAAGCTACATATGAATTTGATACAGTACCCTTATTAGAAAATACTAAACCTGATATTGTATAGCCACCAAATGGCATAATACCTGCACGCTTATTATCAGCGTCTCTTAAATCTCTAACATAAACTTTATTAATTGTTCCGCCTGCTTGGTTTTCACCACAGATCATAGCTACTTTATAGAATAAACCATTTGATGAATAATTAAATGATAAATTGGCATTAATTATACCAAAGTTGCAAATAGTACCTTCGTTATTTGAAAACATTGCAAAATATTGGATCTTCTCTTGTGTTTTTGGATAATTTTCTTTAAAGTGATCTGTTTCACCTGTACTTTGAATATTTACAAATGACATATTAGTAATATCATATCCATTACCATTAAATTCGCCTCTAAATGGATGTTCTGAATCTGTTCCAATTGGCATAAAATACAAGCTAGATGAAGTTGTTGTAATATTATTTGTTAAAATATATTTATAACCTAAAAAGCTTGTATAGCTACTATTATTAAAATCTGGATTACATAATCTTGAGAAGGCAACAAGATCTGTCATGTCATCAATACCAATGTATTCACTTGAATCAAATCCTTCAGGATTTGCTATTACATTGCCAGTACTACTCTTAGACCATGTATCAAAATTACCATAGAAATTCTTAATTGAATAATATGGTTTTCCATCTTCAGAATTTACTATATCAGTTATAGGATGTTGATCTGATTCATAATATCCTGTATATGCTTTAAATTCTATGCTACCTTTATTTGATAAAGCATTTGAAATAAAGAATACAATTACTCCTACTATAGAAAGGAGTATTGCAGATAACATATAAAATTTTCTAGTTTTTAATATTTTTTTCATATCTTATTACTCCTTTCTAAATTATACTAACGCTTCAGGGTCTACATGCCATAGCTCGTAAACTCTATTTGCTTGAACAACGTCAACGAAATAAGATAATTCAATTTTAACTGATTCATGATATGAACCTTCATGTTCTTGGTAATAATAGTTTTCATCTAAATCAAAACTATAAGAGAATGATTGAGGTTCATTTTTAGTTTCATCTACATTGATTTTAGTTTTCTTATATGCGATGTTGCTACCAGCATCGTAATACCAACCATCTGCTGATATAGCAAATGGTGATTCAGCACTAAATTTATAATAATCTCTTGAAGCATCATATTTTTCTAATTTTGATGCTGTTATTTCATAATATTTGATTTTTGAAGGATTATCATCAGCTAATGCTGCCTGAGCATTAAATTCATCTTCATTAATACTTGCATAAGTATATGTTTCAATTCCTTCAATTGTATCTTTTACATAATATGATTTAGATGTTGAGAATGTTAATGGTGTAAATGCTTTAATTGTATAATAAGCTGCGAAATTAGATTCATTAACATCTGTTTTAGCCATCTTTTCATATTTACCATTTAATTGGTCTTTAACAATATAATTTTGTTCTGTTCTACCACTCTTATATGTCTTTTTTGAAATCCATGCATCTTCGAAATGGATTCTTACATATACATCTATACTTGTTTTAAAACTAAAACTAAAACCTAATTGGTTAAGGTAAGGAAGATGATATTCATTAACTTCATCTGCATAACCTGTTCTTTTTGTTGCATAACATACTATAGAATTTTCATTAATTCTTTTAGCTGTAGCTAATCTAGTAGATAAATTACTTAATATTGTTTCTTTACCTTCATCAGTTCTAGCTAATTCTTGCATTTCAGCTTTAGATTTATTTGAATAATATGCATAATTTAGTATTCTATTATTAATTTCATAAACATTACCTGTATTTGCATATCCACTAATAATTCTATTAAATAAGAATGCTGCAAAAACGATGCAAGTTAATGATAAAAGAGAAATAATTGATGTTAATATTATTATTTTTCTTTTCTTCACTTTACTCACCTCCTAAAGATTTAAAAATTAATTAATCTCCATTTTGTTCTTCATTATTATTTTCCGGATCTTCATTATTGTTTTCAGGTGCTTTTGTAATATCTGTAACATCCCATGAAGATTCAGATGAAGATTCTATTGTAATTTTAAAATTATGTGTATTAAATATAAAATCTTCATTTTTAGCTGTATCTATTTCTTGAACTCCAAAAACATAAATATATAATGTTTGGTTATCATTTTTCTTTGCTAAGCTTCCAGCACTATATTGAGCAATAAACGGATTGGCAGTTCCTTTATTTTGGGTATAAGCTATTTCTGGTGAATCAACAAATAATGACTCAATTTTGCTTCCCTTTTCGTAATATTGATCAATATTAGTATTTGTACCAGGAATTAATTTATTTATTTCAACATAATTATCTTCATCTAGATAATAATATCTTTCATTTTGGAAAGCTGTATCAGTTGTTATAACATAACCTGAGCCTTCAACATAATAATTTTTAAAATTTTCTTCTTTTACATCATCCTGTTTAACAGCTACATAATAATTACCATTTGTACTTTCAACATATGTGTAATATGTTAATGAAGAATCATATGTAGCATTCTGACTAACCTTTACATATGGTTTTTCATAAACATTTTCTATTTCGGTTAATTTCTTATATCTTTCAATGTTACTTCCTCTTGTACAATTTGGTATATAATTAGTACCAACCTTTGAATAATAAATTTTATTCTGTTGGAATGATGTATCTGATGTAATTGCATATGAGCTCTTTATAAAATTAGATTTAAATATATATAAATCCATATCCTCTGTAATACTATTGCCTACTGTAACAGTTGCTTGAGTATATTTATGAGTTTCTGCATCATATGTATAATATTTTTTATTTGCTTTAATTTCTGTATCTGTAGTTGCAACATACCCTAATGGATCAGTTGACATTATGCATGCTGCATATGAATTTGCAACACCTGTTGTAACTTGTCTTTCACCTTCAAATTTAATTGAATAATTAAGTGGCGAATCAGTTATATTTTTAATATTTAACTGCATTTCAAAGCACATGTCTATGAAATATTCACCTTCAAACATTGAATCAATATCGAAGAATGTTAAATTTGTAATATCATATTCATCTACTTCTAATTCTTCTCCATTTATCGTATAGCTAAATCCAACATTCTTAGTGTTGGCATCTAGGTGTCCTGTTTGTTTTACATTAGTATACCAACCCAAGATTGTTGAAATAATAATAAATAGTGTAAGTCCGATTACAGCTGCTGGTAAACCAATTATAAGACTATATTTTAATATTTTATTTTTCATTAATTGATTCACCTCCGAACCATCTAATCTTCTGATTGTTTATTGACCTCTATTTGATCAATTGTTAATGTTTGATATAAATAACAGTTACTTGATTGAATTCCATCTATAGAAGCTAAAGAAGCTGACTCATTAAATTCTAATGCGAAATAATAATATGTTGTATCATTAGCTGTTGCACTAAAAGTAAAATTAGCACCGATTAATGATTTAACCTTTGAGCTAGCATATACATCAGTAGTTTTAGCGCCTCTAGTAAAATAAGTTGTTCCATTTTCAAATTTTGTATCAACTGATTTTACATAATTTTTATAGAAATTAGAATATACATAATATGTAGTCTTTGAATTAAATGTTGCATTAGCTGGAACCTGTGTATAAGTATAATTATATACATCCTCAGTAAATGTCGTATCATCTTTTCCGTATATAGTTTTTTGATCTTTATGAGTACCTATATCATAAACCTTAAATGCATTTTCAATTAAATAATCCTTTAATTCAACAACATCCTTTATTCTATCATAATCATATAAAACTTTTTGTGATATTTTTACTTCATCTTCTGCATCTAGTGTATATAAGTAATTATATTTATCTGTATCGTAATTATAACCAATCGCATTTTTAGTAGTAGGCAATTCACCTTTTTCATAATATTTGTTTGTACTAAAATCAGGATTAGTATCTAATACAAATCTTGCTTTGTAATATGTCTTACCCTCTAGATATTTTGCATCAGTTGTCATTTCATAATAATATGGACTTTCAGTTGTGCCAGCACCTTTTCTTTCGTAATAAGTATTTGGCTTGACTAAATCTTGAACTATAACATTATTATCAGCAGTGAAAACTCCAATATAATAAGGTTTGATTTTGTAATATGACTTTCCACTTACAAATGCATAATCAGTTGTGTATTTATAAGTTTTATTTTCTGAATCATATTCGTAATAAGTCTTAGATGGAATTACATCTCCTACAACAACTGTTGAATCTATAACATATTGTGGTGTAGCATCAGCTGTTAATGTATATTTAACTAATTGCTTATTGATGTAAGCTTTAACTATATCAGACATCAATGAAGATTTTATTTTACTAAAGCTTATATCAAAATCCATATTTGATTCAGCAGAGCTATCAAGAACTATTCTAAAGAAGAATGTATCTCCAGGTTGAATATCTGAAAATAGCATAGTCTCTGTTTGCTTCCACTGCCATATCCATCCTTTGTTAGCTTCAAAATTATTATTTTCTTCTTTATCATCAACATAGCTAAAAGTACCACGCTCTAAATGAAGTGTATAAGGATCTCCTGCAGTTGATGCAATAATACCAGAAGCTTTAACCTCTTTATTTGAAACATACCAAGAGAACATTACTAAAACCAAAAGGAAGGTAGTTACAGATAAAGATATTAAATTGAATATTAATTTTTTATTCATAACACACACCTCCTCAAGTATAATGTTAAAAAACCAGTTGTCACTACTAGAATGCAACTGGCTGTCTAAATCTAAGACCCTATAGCTTTGCGTCACTAGATCACTCTAGTTTTGCCATTTAATATTTAAATATTAATGTTAACTTTTTATAGCTCTATTTTAGTTTCTTTATTAATAAAAAGCAATAATTCCACTACCATTTATTCCTTAATGCACAAAAATAACATACTTTTGTGAAGATATAAATTTGAACTTATGCGACAAAAAAAGAAAAAAGTCGTGTAATTTACAAAAAGCAAAAAAATGAAAAAAACACCCCTAAGGGTGTCATTTTTACTTTTGGTTTTTATCACCGTATTCATAATAATAGTAATAATAGTATCCGCCTTTGTCTTTAACATTAGCTTTTGTAATATTAATACCAATTATGTTTGCATTTGCGTCTTCTAATTGACCAATTGCAGATTTAACTTCTTTTTTCTTACCTTGATTAATTGCAACATTATATACAACACCATCAGCAAGCTTTGAAATAATTGCAGCATCATTACAAGCTGTTAGAGGTGGAGTATCTATAGCAACAACATCATATTCTTTCTTTAATTCGTCAATTAATTCTTTTAATTTTTGAGATTCTAATAATGTTACAGGGTTTGCAACATCCTTACCAACAGTAATGATGTCTACATTTTGTTCTGTCTTCTTTATTAATTCATCTTTTGTAATTTGACCAGATAAATATTCAACAATACCATTATCCTTTTCAATTTTGAAAACCTTATGGATTCTTGGCTTTCTTGTATCTAAGTCAATGATAATTACTTTCTTTTCATTATGTGCTGCTGTAAATGCAAAATTAGCACAAACAGTAGTTTTTAATTCATCCATAATACTTGAAGTAAACATAATTACTTTATATGGATTATCTACGTTAGCAAATCTAATATTTGATATCAATCTATTGTATGGTTCAAAATTTCTAACTGAAGGCTCTAATAATGATTTTTCATTATTTTTGTCCTTTGATTTATCATCAATTAAAGTATTTAATACAGGATATCCTAAAACTTGTACATCTTCTGGTGTTTGGAACTTATTAGATGCAAATTCTTTAATGAATACAACAACTAATGAAACAACTATACCACCTAATAATGCAACAATTAAATACAATTTCTTGTTAGGCGCAGCATATGAATAACCAGTAGTTCCTTCTGTAGGAGCAGTATCAGATACTACAATTGAACATAAGAATTTTTCTTCATCAGTGATTGTAGAATCTGTAGATTCTTTAGAATATTTTGCGATTTCATTAGCTAAATCATTAACTAATGTTACAGCATTTTCGCCCTTTGCATCTGTAACAGTAATCTGTACGAAAATAGATGAAGTTGAATAACTTGTTGATGTTTCAGCAATTAGAGCATCAGCTGACTTAATAATATTGCTATTTCTTGAAGCAACTGCATTCATAACTCTCTTATGCTTAACATGTTCAGCAACTGATTGAACATATCTTAATGAAGCATTTACTGCATTGCCAACCTCGGCTGATGTTTCAGTTGATAGTGGAACTTCAACCTTTATTGTTGCAGTAGCTTTATATGTTGGCTTAACAATGCCAAATGTATATACAACACCTGCTATAAAAACAACAAATGTGATAATTGCAATTAAAATCCAATTTTTTCTTAATACACGTAATATATCACCTAATGTAATACCATTTGATTGGTTTTGCACTTGTGATACATTATTATTATTTGTTTCCATTAAATAACCCCTCCAAGAACACATAATACAACAAGTATATTATATATTAAATATATAAATAAAACAACATCAAATGATACATTTTATACATTATTTCAGTCTTTAAATACACCAAAATTGCATTTTTTATAAAAAAATACAGTGAAGATTACACTGTATTATCTATACTTATTATTCTTCCTCAGTTTGAATCTTAAGCGATAGAGTAGTTAATAAATTGTTATAATTTGATGCTTCATTATCTGTTATCGCTCTATCACACGCAAGACAACAAGCACATATAATTGCTGCACTTTTTCTAACATATTTTGGAGCTTTTTTCAAATATTTAAAGACCTTATCATAGCCTAATGATTTATAATTTTTATATTCTTCTACTAAATGATCAGGTTCATAATTTTGACCTAAAGATTCATTAATAAAACTAGTTTCTTTTGTAGATAAAGATGAATCTGCAGCAAACATTGAAATACACATGAACAATGTCATATCAAAAGATATATTTTCTTCTTCATAATTACACAAATAATTTTTAACATTATTAAATTCCTTATTGAAATCTGATACCTTTGATGCGTAGCTTAAATTAGCTACTTTATTTAAAAATACATTAACTGACATATAATACTCTCCCCTTATTTATATTCTTATGCTAATACTTTCTTAACATAGTTAATGTCTAATGATAATGCTCTTGCTATTGTCTCTATATCAAAACCATTATTCTTCATTGTCTTTATATTATTTGCTCTTTCTTCAGCTTTACCTTTTGCTTTGCCTTCTACAATTCCTTCGTTTCTTCCTTCTGCTCTACCTTCAACTCTACCTTGTGCCTTTAAATCCTCTATTGCTTTACACATATTTATTTCATCTCTTTCTTATGCTAATACTTTCTTAACATAGTTAATGTCTAATGATAATAATTTTGCAATCATTTCCTCTGTTGCACCATTATTTTTCATTGTCTTTATATATGTTCTTGTTGCTTCAGCTTTACCTTCGTTTCTTCCTTGAGCTCTACCTTCTGCAATTCCTTCGTTTCTTCCTTCTGCTCTACCTTCAGCTCTACCTTGTGCCTTTAAATCCTCTATTGCTTTACACATATTTATTTCATCTCCTTCTTCAATTTTTAATCCAGCATTTATTATTTCATTTAATAATACTGCTGTATCAATACCTACATGTTTAAATATTTCATTA
>Ga0247611_10001732_pt1 | contig 38237 bp, 19 predicted proteins | sample 177DNAGHGhighgp2_FD_192422 | JGI IMG/M metagenome (GOLD analysis project Ga0247611, IMG submission 192422) | Sheep rumen microbial communities from Palmerston North, Manawatu-Wanganui, New Zealand - 1770 DNA GHGhigh gp2 | ecosystem: Host-associated > Mammals > Digestive system > Stomach > Rumen... | reverse complement strand
AACTTTCCAGTAAGCGAGTAGGCTCTGTTATAGTCTTCCAACGTACCCTGCGCATATCCGTCAAGAGCTGCTATTGCCATCAGGCATAAAAGAAAATTTCTCATGAGATTGATTGTTGTATGTTTGTTATTTCAGATTCTTCATTATCCACTCCATGTGTCCATATTCCGTAGCCTCGCTTGTCCAATGCTCATTGATGGGCGTTATCAGAGATTCTTTCTCACATGGCAATGTGTTCCACACAGCATAACTGGTCGTGGGAGGACAGGTGTCGTCATTAAAACCCCACGTGAGATAGCTCTTTGCCTTTACGTGACGTGCAAAGTTCACCACATCATAATAAGCCATTGTCGTCATCTTCTCCTTTGTCATCATCTGATGGTAATGATTGAAATGGGGATAGCCTCCGGCACGTCCTTCTTCGGCGTAGCCAGCCATATCGCTCAAAGCGGGATGATTTGCCACACACAGGGTGACACGAGGATCAAGTCCGGCGGTGATGATAGAGAGAGCGCCTCCCTGACTTCCTCCCTGGACGGCTATGTTCTTACCATCCCACTCAGGGAGTGACGTCAAAAAGTCGATGCTGCGCACACATGCCAGATAGACACGTTTCATGTAATAATTGTCCCGATTGTCCAATCCATTCTGTAAATACCCGTTATCACCACTATTCAATGCATTGCTTATCTCCTTGAACTGCTCTGCACTAAGGGTAGGATTCAGTCCATGAATCTCTATTTCAAAACGGATAAACCCATTCTCTGCATAGTATTTATGACGCAACGGCTCCTTAATGGTCTTCACTCCTGCCCCGGGAGGACACATGACCACAGGACAGGCTCCTTTTCGGGCATTCTTCGGATAAGTAAGATAACCGTAGATACAATGTCCGTGGTTGTCGAGCTGAAGCCTGACCAGATAACAGTCTATCTTGTCGCTACAATACTCTTTAGCAAGTTCCTTGGTATATGTCAGGGGATAGTTCTTCATCTCTTTCAGGTTTGCATCCCAGAAAGTCATGAAGTCTTTCGGCTCCTGAGTATAAGGCTTGATCTGTTCAGGCGAGAATCCCACCTTGATATGATGCCGATACTCTTTGCCGTCAACCGTAACACGCAAACGAAGATCCCGAAAACCGGGCTGCTTACGCGTACCGATATTGATTTTAGCCCTTCCGTTCTTCAGGAACACTTTACCTCTTGCGTCATCATTCAGCATATCATTAGCAATGCTGTAGCTGACTTCTGCGTCACGCGGTATTCCATATTTATAAAACTGGACTTCGATGGTGGCATTCTCCCCTGTCTTATACACCCAGTCGGCATGGTCGGGAACCGTGACCCACAAATAATCACTACGATAAGGATAATTCTCTGCATGAACCAGAGCAAAACCAAACAGGACACCGACAATGGCCGACATCCGCTTAAACGCTAAAAAAAACTCACTCTTCATAGATTGTCTGTTTATATTGCAAAGATAAACAAATATTTGCGGACCACAAAACTTTTCCACGAATGACATTAGACATTATTTCCATTATCAAATATATTTTAGAATGTTACAATCATCAAAAAGGAAAAGAGAATGGTTTTCTGTTCAGATTATTTTTCATATATTTGCAATGATAAGAACCAAGGATTAGGTAGGAATAGGTTTGAATTGGTATTTAAATTGAAATAATATGAAAAGACTATTGATTATCAACATCATTGCATGGTGTGCATTATCGACAATCACGGCACAGACACTGCCCTACAAAAACGCAGCACTAAGTGCCAGAGAAAGGGCAGAAGACCTTTGCAGCCGACTGACGTTAGAGGAAAAAGCCCAGCTGATGCTGGATGAGAGTCCGGCAATTCCCCGACTTGGCATCAAGAAATTCTTCTGGTGGAGCGAAGCTCTTCACGGAGCAGCAAACATGGGCAACGTCACGGTGTTCCCGGAACCCATCGCCATGGCGTCTTCGTTTAATCCATCGTTACTCTTTGACGTCTTCGATGCCGCCAGCACTGAGATGCGTGCCCAGTACAACCAACGGATGCTCAATGGTGGGGAAGATCAGAAGTTCCATAGCCTTTCTGTATGGACTCCGAATGTCAACATCTTCCGCGATCCACGATGGGGACGCGGACAGGAGACCTACGGAGAGGATCCCTATCTGACATCAGTCATGGGAACTGCTGTGGTTCGCGGACTGCAAGGTCCGGAAGACTCTAAATACCGTAAGTTGTGGGCATGTGCCAAGCATTATGCCGTTCACAGCGGTCCGGAATACACACGCCACTCAGCCAACCTGACAGACATCTCACCCCGCGACATGTGGGAGACTTATCTTCCTGCCTTCAAAACATTAGTTGAAGATGCCAAGGTTCGTGAAGTGATGTGTGCCTACCAGCGTCTGGACGATGAGCCGTGCTGTGGAAACGCCCGACTACTCCAGCAGATTCTTCGCGACGAATGGGGATTCAAATACCTTGTTGTGAGTGACTGCGGTGCTGTCAGCGATTTCTATACAAGTCATAAGAGTTCCAGTTCTCCCGTTCATGCTTCGGCAAAAGCTACACTCTCAGGCACAGATGTAGAGTGTGGCTATGATTATGCCTACAGAAGCATTCCCGAGGCTGTCCGCCGAGGACTGATCAGTGAAAAAGAAGTGGACAAGCACGTCATCAGATTGCTGGAAGGCAGATTCGACCTTGGCGAGATGGATGACCCTTCACTGGTTCAGTGGTCGAAGATTCCTGCATCGGAACTGTCATCAAAACCTCATGCACAAATCTCTTTGGACATGGCTCGTCAAAGCATCGTCCTGCTACAGAACAAGAACAACGTATTACCATTACAGCGCAACAAAGAAAAGATTGCCGTAATCGGTCCGAATGCCGACAACACTCCTATGATGTGGGGAAACTACAATGGTACGCCTAACCATACCATCACCATCTTAGACGGTATCCGCGCCAAACAGAAGAAGGTGTTCTACATGCCGGGATGTGACCTCACCTATGACAAAGTAATGGATTGTCTGCTCCCGACATATTGTACAGCAGACAACAAGCGCGGAATGAAGGGTACTTTCTGGAATAACACTGAGATGCAGGGGAAGCCTGTCACAACTCAGTATTACAATGCTCCTCTTGCCGTAACGACTGCCGGAATGCACAACTTTGCACCAGGCGTCAACATTGAAGACTTCTCTGCCAAATATGAAACCGTGTTCTCACCGAAAGAGAGTGGTGAGTACGTGGTCAATGTGGAAGGATGCGGTCACTTTGAGGTTTATATCAACGGAGAACAAAAACAAAGGTTCCACACTTGGCGCACCACTCCTACTCGTACAGTCATTCAGGCAAAGGCGGGAGAAAAATATGAGATTGAGGTACGATTCCAATACGTCAAGACTTGGGGAGCCAACATGAAAATTGATGTTGCCAAAGAACTCCCTATAGACTACAATGCTATCATTGCAAAACTGAAGGACATACAGAAGGTGATTTTCGTTGGTGGAATCTCTCCGGCACTTGAAGGCGAAGAGATGCCTGTAAGCATTGAAGGCTTCAATGGCGGTGACCGCACGAACATCGAGTTGCCACGTGTCCAGCGAGACTTCTTAAAAGCACTCAAGGCGGCAGGGAAAACCATTATCTACGTCAACTGTTCTGGTTCGGCAATAGCACTTCAACCAGAAACAGAGACCTGTGATGCTATCGTCCAGGCATGGTATGCCGGACAAGAAGGCGGTACAGCCATTGCCGACGTTCTTTTCGGAAGCTACAATCCCAGTGGAAAGCTGCCCGTCACATTCTACCGTTCTTCCGAACAACTACCTGATTATGAGGACTACTCCATGAAAGGACGTACATACCGTTATTTCAATGATCCTCTTTTCGCGTTTGGATACGGACTGAGCTATACTCAGTTTGAAATAGGAGAAGGAAAACTGGAGAAAGGAACAACAAAGATGGATTACAAGTTGACTGTTCCTGTAAGCAATATCGGGAAACGTGACGGAACAGAGATTGTCCAAGTCTATATCCGTGACCTTTCAGACACTGAGGGACCGCTGCTCTCTCTGAGAGGTTTCCAACGAGTAGATGTCAAGGCAGGACAAAAAGCCAACGCACAGATTCAACTTAACGAGCGTTCCTTTGAGTTCTTCGACACTGCCACGAACACCATGCGGACAAAGGCAGGACGATATGAAATTCTCTATGGAAACAGTTCACAGAAGAAAGACCTGAAACGAATAGAGCTTGAGATTCAATAAACAAAAAAGACATTGCTTAGCTCCATATATTCTTTGCTAAGCAATGTCTTTTTTTATGATGCACTTTCAATTGACTTCTATTGGAGTTGCTCCTTTCAACTTAATCCGATAAGGCCATTGTGCATCTGCTTTCCTCTTTTCTCCCCACCCCATCGGATTCATCCAGTGTTCGGTAGGCGCACCCATGACAACAAGATACAGATTCTTCAGAGGACGGTCTTTCGGAGTGCGGAACTCCGCCTTCCCTTTTAATGCACTATGAATATCTCCATAGACTGACTTCCCGTCAACGGTAACACCAACAAAGCCATAACGCCATCCTGCCTTCTCGGGATTAACACTGATGTATCCTTCTGCATCAGGCATACCTGAGAACTCAACAGACACTTTCTTTCCCTGCTTAGGAACAGTGAGCGGAATCGCATTAAAGCCATAGTTTTCAGGACAGTTGGACGATGCTGGCATCAAATACTCGTTGTTCTTTCCCATAGCGTTCATGCGTGTACCGAATGTGCATGCAAACGGACGTGTTTCCTGCCAGGCATGCTGGAAGTCGAAATTCACCAGATGCTGATAACCACGGAACAATTCATCACAGAACTCAGACTGACTAAGGTTATAAAGCCTTTTGTATGTCATGACAGGGTCTTCCCCTATCCTACCATTCCGATAGAGTTCTGCAATGGATGTCTTTCCCCTCAGATCACTCCACCACTGGATGACATACGGAGAATGGTAGATATTCTCCATGTGCAGATAAGCTTTATGAGTGAGTTTTCGGAATGCATCGAAGTGATACTGCTCGTCTTTAACCCAATCGGGGTTAACCTGCCAAAGCATCCATTGAGAAGTCATTTCAAAGAATCCGCTTCCTCCCCAAGCATCACCGACACTGTCGGCTGGTATCTGTAACTGGAAACTATGTCCCAGTTCATGAGCCAGACAATTCAACTTGCGGTCCTGAATCCGGTTGGGGGCAACCCATAATGCGCCAATGAAATTATCATAAGTGCCGCCATACGCCGTCCCGTCGAGAGAATACATGACCATCACCATCATTTTATATCGGTCAGCCTTTGAACCAGGAAGTGTGAACTGAAGCGTATCACGAAAGTAATGATAGAAACTCTCCACACGCTCTTCAAGATTCGCAAGATCAAACTTCATCGGCTTTCCATCCAATGGAGGCGGGTTTAGCAGATCATCCCCAAAACCTTTCTCCCAGAAGAACACCAAGTTCTCTGTCTGTGCAGAACGCTGCCAACACCACTGACTTGACGTGTCATTGAGGTTGATGTTCTTCAACGTATCAGGAATAAACACTTGCTTCTGTGCAGAAAGTGTAAAAGGAAAGAGAGTAAGAAAAAACAGTAAAGGATATGAGTAATGTCGCATAGCAGATAATATAAAGAAGAATGAAGAATCTGTTTGCGCTATTGAATGTGCAGAGGCAAATTCTTCATTCTTCTCTCTTCATTTATAATTATTTATTCCCTAATCCGATCTTATTGTTCCAACGTAAGAACCAGTTCTTTGTGTCGGTCAGGTCACGTCCGATCTCAGCCTTGACCTCCGCAACCCTGTCCTTTCCACGACGCTGATAGATACGGTCTGCAAGATAGGAAGGATTGTTGCGTCTCAATGCCACGCGCATGAGATCATAAAAGCGGATACCTTCAAAAGCAAATTCAAGGGCCTCTTCATCAACAATCATATTCTCGACCCCTTCCACCTGATAGGCTATGCGAGCCAAAGAATCGGTTATTGTGGTATCATCAGGAAGCACATAGTATTCATTATAGGGTGAATAGCCTGAACCACGAGAATGAATACCCATTGTATTCTCAGATCCCAGTCGTGCAGGAGTCTGCAAGACATAATCCAATACTGGGAATTTAAACTGACGAATCCATGTGCTATCGGCAGTATAATAAGGAATAATATCACTCTCGATGTTCCTGTCGTTTACACCATTCTTCAAAATAGCAAAGGCAAAGCGAGGATAACCAGCACGATTGAGAGCCTCAGCCATACGCAGATACACCAGTGTACGACGATAGATGTGAACATTACGGACACTGGAATAATACTTATCCAGCGTTGAATAATCTGAAATGATACGATTCTTATACCTTACATTCTGAGAAGTTGTCCACACTGAAGAAAGACGCAAGTCACCCGACTCGTTATCCGTCAGATTATCTGGAGCATAAATAACATCACCTACACGAGTCAGATGGCAGTATTTCTGAGCAGCAGACAATTCAACAATGCGCTGAGAAGGAATCAGTGATACTTTATATTGATTATTCTCATTACTATTAAAGAGATTTCTCAGCTGGCTATAATTACCCTCAGATGGAATGGAGTCACCAGGGATAAGTGATATCAACTCTGAATTAGTAGCTGCAGATTCTGTAAAAAATGAATTTGTGCTCCAAGAATCACTTCTGCTATTCCAATGAGTATCAAACGTTCCCCACATCACTGAATTAGTTGAGGTAGGATAAGCAGAATTCGTACCATTACGTGTACTCAGGTATTTATAATAGTTGAGAGCAGCCTCCTTGTAATTGCCAGCCCAGAGATTAAGGTCACCCAAAAGAACGTAAATTGGGAAATAGAACAGCTTTGAAGGAAGTCCGCGTATATCTCCATAGCTCGGGAACAGCGAATTGACAAAAGGAGCAAGGTCGTTGATAAAATATTCACATACTCCCTTAATATCCTTAACCGGATAGTCCATGTCTGCCTCTGCCTTAGTCAGAATCGGTTCAACAACAAAAGGAACCTCACCATAGTTTAAAACCAACTGAAGATAGACCCATGCACGGAAAGCCTTGACTGCAGCATATTCTTTCTTGAAGATAAACTCATTACGGTTGTTCTTCAATGTCGTATCAGCCTTTGCAAGGAAATAATTACAGTTGTTGATAATGGAATAATAATCTCGTGGTGAGTTATAAATATTATCATCACTGACATTAAACATCGACAGTTCATGCAGGTCTGCTGAAGCATTGGCAGTAACATCAATAAGATCGCCACGCACTTCTCCTAAAAGAATGGTACGGTCGGCAATTGACTGCAGTTTATTCATGATACCAATAACAGAGTAAACGGTATCAGTAGCATTGCCCAGATGTCCTTTGTCGGCATAAATCACCTGCGAGGAATCCTGATCAAAGAAATCACTGCAAGCGGAAAAGAAAGGCAGAAGGACAAAAAGGCATATAGGAAGTATCATCTTCTTACTACGCACAGCCTTATCATTCATATATTTATTCATATCCATGACATTTTAATTGTTATAAGTTAATCTTGATACCAGCAACAAAACTGCGGCACATCGGTAATTGTCCTAAGTCAATACCCTGTCCGATAACACTTCCTGTCATTGTGAACTCAGGATCAGATCCGAGATACTTAGAGAATGTAAGCAGGTTGTTGGCCTGAATCCAGAACTGAAGTCCCTGGAGATAGGTAGAATTCACTGGGAGTGTATAGCTGAGTGTAACGGTCTTGAGACGCAGATAACTGCCATCCTCAATCCATCTGTCGCTGAAGCGGCTATTACCAAGAGGATCCTGGAATGTCGCCTTTGGAATATCGGTCTGCTGTCCCTCAGTCTGCCAGCGCTTTGTCATTGCTGTGGTCTGGTTGAGGAAGCGACTACCACCTTCAAGCTGACTTCTCATATAGTTGTAGACATCATTACCCAGACTATAGTTGAAGTTCAAATCCAGCCTGATACGCTTGTATGCCAAAGAGGTGAAAATGTTTCCGAAAATGTCAGGATTCGGATCACCGATGAATGTACGATCAGCCTCTGTAATCTGATGATCGCCATTCATATCCTTGAAATGCATGTCTCCAACACCAAAGGCAACATGCTCTCTACCATTTGCACCTAAGACAAAGAGATCAGCGGCTTTTGCTTCCTCACTGGTAGCAAAGACACCTTCGGTCTTGTATCCATAGAACATATTAGCAGGATGTCCCACCTCACTACGAATAGTTGCACCATAGACATCATTATTGATAAACTGCTGATTGTCGGGCAACTGGGTAATCTTATTCACGTAATGGCCCATCGTTGCACCAAGTTCCCACTGGAAGTTCTTTAATGCAATGACTTTAGCAACAGCAGAGACATCAAATCCCTCGTTCTTCAGCGAACCGCCATTACTCCAGTTACGCTCCAGACCAGAAAGGAATCCGAGAGCCTGATAAGTAAGCAGATGGTCGGTCTTGCTTCTGAAGTAGTTGAAACGGATGTTAAGGCGGTTATTCAACACATTGGTTTCAAAACCTGCATTGAACCGCTTCGTTGTCTCCCACTGCAAGTTAGTATTACCAATGTTATCAAAGGAAAGACCTGATATAGCATTCAGGAAAGTACTAGCACGGAAATAACTACGAGCAGCGAAATAGTCGAGGTCATCATTACCGCTAATATCATAGCCGGCAGTCAGACGGAGATAGTTAATACCACCTACACGTGCAAACCACGGTTCATTGCTTATTACCCATGAAGCCTGCACACCAGGGAAGATACCCCATGCGGCATCAAAGAGTTTCAAAGCATTATCGGCATCAACACCGAAACGTGAAGAACTCTCTGTTGTCACATTTGCCTGCAAGTAGTAACGCTGCAAATAGTTGTATTCACCTTGCAGATAGACAGCAAGTGAATTCCATTTGTCGTTCAAGCCACTGGTCTGTGCATTCAACAAGTCCTTACTGATAAACGGTGTCTTATCATTACCAGTGTTATAACCCAGCTGAGTGTTTAGTGTATAGGTCTCCCAGTTAATACGAACACCTCCAAATACATGGAAAGCATGTGCTGCAAACCGATTGTTCCAGTCTAAGCGGGTGTCACTCATAATAGAGTTTTGCTTAGCAGCAAGAGAACGAGTCTCGTTCTGACGGTAATCATTAACACTGGAGACGAAGTAGTTGGGCACACCATTAATAGGAATGTACAGCTTCTCGTTCGTGTTTACAAGATTATAGCTGAAATGCTCGCTTACGAAAAGATGCTTGTTAAACTGGAATTTTGGTGTAACAGTGAGATTAACCATTGAATTCTCAAATCTGTTTTTGTTCTCTGCCTCACCAAATTCATTGACAGCAATGGGGTTGGCCAGCTTATAGTTGTAATTGCTATATTCTGCCAATGCCTCATCCAGGAAGCTCTCATCATTAACGTCAACATAACTGTCAGACAGGATACCATTAGCATAAGTAAACGGACTTAGCATCGGGCTCTTAGCATAAGCCAGGAAAGCAGCCGATGTAGGCGTACCTTCAACATAATTCTCAGGTGCTCCATCACTACGCAAGTTGCGAGTCTGATTTGCAAAAGAAGCATCAAACCGAATAGAGAACCGTTCGGTAAGGTGAATATCAGTATTGAAACGGATATTCATGCGGCTCATACCATTGTACTTCAAGACGCTCTGGTTGTTGATGTAGCCTAACGACAGGTTATAGTCAGCAACATCGTCACCACCTTCAACATTTATACTATAATTCTGAGAGATGGCAGTACGATAGACATAGTCCTTCCAATTGGTATTATTATGATATTGAGGATAATAATAGTAGGAAGGATCTTCGTTGAGGAACTTGAAATCCTTAATCGTTGTTGAAGTTGACTGCAACAGGTCAGATGCATAGTTCTTATACTGTGTAGCATCCATCACCTTCAGGAACTTCGGCTCTAAGGTCACACCGGCAGAAATGCTGGCAGTAATACGTGTAGCCATACTATGACAACGACGGGTATTAATCAATAACACTCCATTGGCACCTTTAGCTCCATAGAGAGCCGTTCCATTTCTCATCACAGTTACTTCCTCGATATCAGCAGGACTGATATTAGCAAGAATGTCATTGAAGAATCCGTCGTGCAGTACGGTACGGCCATACTGCTGGTCGAAAATCACTCCATCAACAACAATCAATGGCTGTGCATTGACATTCAAGGAATTCAGACCATTCATGAACATTACGCTTCCGATACCGGGTGTGCCGTTTCGGGAAGTGACATGTACATTGGCACCAAGACGCTTCTGTATCTCATCCTCAATACTGACAGCATTAGCAAAGCGGAAATCCTCAGTCTTCTCATTGGAAAGAACATTCGTTCCAGCAGAATACTCTGACAAGAATTGCTGAGAATACAGATATATGTCACGCTGCATCTCCTCTTTGGTGAGACCAGCCTTTGTCATATTTAAATTCGGCGCAGAGACTTCTAAAGAGGTGGCAAACAACGGCACATTGATTTCAAATGTACCATCTGACTTTGTCAACGCACTGAAGCCATCTATTTCACCCGTCTTCACCATTGCACCAGAAACGGGATTGTTGTTCATTCCGTTCAGGACTCGTCCCTTGACAACTCGAGTAGGATACTTCTTTTCCGGTTTGACAGGCCTCACCTTTCTCGGCGTTTCCTGTACCTCTTCATCGTCATCATACTGAGCTGCAGCAGGAGCAGCGGTTAGCATGAAGAGAGACAAGCAAAAAACATATTTACATATAGACATATTTACCGTTATCATGTTAATCTGTTTTTTTTAGTTTGTAATTTTAATATTTCTCTGCTCAGTAGCCTCTTCTTCATGGGGTTTGAAAATGAAGCAATCAACCCAAACTGTTCGGGAATAAACTGTCGTGTAACGAGAAGAAACCACACTTCTAAGCTGAAGAGTCACTTGTGGTTCGGTCAGTCCATAGGAACATGTCGGGAACTTAAAGTCTGAAACCAACAACATGGTATCCACCACATCCGCATGTGTTGTGAAAGTATTTGTTCCGCTACTCTTCGCTTCCTTACCATTTTCGTCATTGTAGCTCAGCTCAAGCCTTAATTGGTGAGGTAGTCTCTTTGAGCCTGTAGCCAATGTGTCATAAGCAAGCATCGGTGCAAAAACCGCATAAATATCATATCCTACGTTCGATAAGACATCAGGTATCTTGAAACGCAGCACCGGATTCAGAGATGGTGTAGTTGGAGATACCTCAACAAAGGCATTTCCGGAAATTCTGTCATAGAACGGGTTGTTTGTCTGAACAGAATAGACCACCGGTTGGTTAGCATTGGAAACCGAATCCAATGTTACAAGATTCTCTGCTTCGACCTTTATGGTCTGTACGAATGTATTGTGATTATTGATGTTCAGGTTCGTCGCCTTCCGGACATGTCCATTACTGCATAATATATCTTGTGTTCCATCAAAGATTCCGCCTGCAGAGAAAGGTTTCTCGAAAAGATAATACGGTTCCTCATCACCTAACAGATGGCGTATTATATATGATCTTGCATTTGTTGAGACAGCAGAATCCTGGAAAGCAGGGTCAGGGTTAATCGTCCGGCTGAATATCGTTCCTTTAAGGACTGCCAGCCTTGCATTAGCGTGCTGCATAGAGTCACGCTTGTTTACCTTTGAATCATAATTGAAATAATTATGATACTCGGAAACCAGTTTGTTCCACTCATCATTAACAGGTGCAACCATCCAATATGTACTGTCTTCTGAGTTGATTTCACCAAGAGTAAAAGATAACAGGTCATTCGTCAGATGAGATACTGAGTCAAGATAAACCGTACGTCCATCAACAATGCCACCCGGCACACTTTTGTCAGCATCAAATTCGTAAACACTGTAACTATTAAGGAAATTATACACGCTGTCTAAATCATGATCTAATCCCAGATACTCAAAAACATTCGGGAAATAGTTCACCTTACTGCCAAGAGTAAACAGGACACCATTATTATATAAGGTGTTTTTAGTTAAGAACTGACTATTACCTATGCTGTTCTGTGTCAGGATAGCATATTTACCATTCATCATAATGATTGAATCATTCGTCAGTGAAGAAACGGGATGACGATAGAGTGAGATGTGGTTCTGTAAGAACTGACGGATAACACTATTGTCGTCACCTGTTTTCTTGTCGGCTTTAAATGCAGCTATCAGACTATCAGCCTGACCAGCGGTGAAATGTTCATCAGTCGGGGCAAAGACTGAAAAAGTCTGGCTACCATTCAGGAGTTTGTCATAACCGCACTCCTGAACGACTCTGGTGAAGTTCTTCAGATTGTCCTGAGAAGAGATCGCTTCCCAAAGTGTCCCGGTCTTCTGCACAGAAGCATCATAATGATCATTCCATTCATCACTACAAGCAGCGCAGACAAGGACTGCCATGATGGCGGCAGTCACAATCTGCATCTGGGTTATATTTCTTATTTTCATTTTCATATTTCGTTAATGAATAAACTTACTATAGGGAAAACAGAAACTACAGCATATCTTCCATCTGTCCCTCATCGGTCACACCGTAAATACTCTTCGGCACAAGTTCCAGATAATCGAGCATGAACTCATTGTTATTACCTTTCTTAGAAGAGACGCATCTTATACGCAGATAATGATCCTGGTTGGGATCCATGTGGACCGTACAGAAGACAATACGGAAGGTTTGCGGCTGAGTCGCAAACACGGCCGTTGTCGTTCCACCTGCACCATTATAGCGATAGCCACCGGCTGCTCCTCGGTAATATCCTTTATTCTTCAATACTTTCTGGTCGGCAGCCTGATCTATTACCGACAGGGTTGTATAATCGGCAACCCAGTCAGAACCTAAGATTGTCGGGTCGCTAAGACCGATGGTCATGTCAAGAGGAATACCTTGAGGCTTACCGTCAAAGTATACCTGGGCAATACCACGAGATGGCTCCTGAGCATATCCCATACGAACCTGCCACTCTCCTTCATAAGGAACAGGAGGCAAACGGAATGTAATATCAAAATTACCAAAGAGATTCATCTCATCACCTTCATAACAATCATAGTAATCGTGAGGACGACGATAAATGAATAAGCCGGAAGTCAGCTTCACACCATCGAGGAAGCCATCAGGGAAGTAATAGTTACGTCCATATTTGGCAGTCTCGTCATAATCAGGGTCTTGTTTCTTCGGGTCTCCATTCTGGCGGCAGTCATCAGTCATCAACTCCGGGAAAATGGTAGAGAAGTCCATGCGGATGCGGGTGTTATGCACCACATCACGTGTCTGGAGACTGAATGCGAGAATGTCATCCACATAGAAATAACGACCGTTCAATGCGTCTTGAACATATTCTTTCTCAATAGAACGCTCTACTTTCGCACCCGTAATCTGATAGTCATCATCATAACGGCGATTCACATATCGCTGTCCGACAATACTTGTTCCGGCATACTTACGTACGGTCAAACGCTCAAACTTCAACATTGTATGCGGAAGCAGCGTCTCATACCAGTCAACGGGATTCATCAGAGTGGTGATAATACCGATGTCATTCAACGGAGTCAGGTAGTTCCATCCTTTCACGTCACGAGTAAGAACATGGTAGGCAATGAAACGATTCAACGGATTCTTCCGATGTGTCAGTTGATCAAATGCATGATAGGGCTGATTTACATCCTCCGGATAAACGGCATCATAGATCTCACAGGCTTTTTTGTACATATCCTCCAGCGTCTTGATACCATATTTCTCAAGTAAGACGGAGTCTGTTGGTACGAAAGCTGTGAAGCCATATCTCTTTTCGTCAGGAACCGTAGCTGTTTCCTTATTCACGTGTGACACATAACGAATTCTTGGCCAATCCTTTGAATTGAAAGTGTCGTCTCTGAACTTATACATAGAATCAGCAATACCCGTAGCAATCAAAGCTGAATTGAAAAGGGAAATCTTAGGATTCAGCTTCATGATATCAGGTAACATACTGTTACTACTTTCCAGCACTTCATTGATTGGCTGCATAATACCATTCTCTACAGAATCATCCTGCATCGTAAAGATAATGTGTGCACTACGATTAAGGAAGACAACGGCATTACTGTCTGCATCAAGCTCATGCGAAATCTCAATATAGCGACGATTCATGTTAGCAGTTGTGAGCACACCATCGTTCATCTCAGATGTAGCATACATATTATTCACAAGGTGTGTACGTGCAATCGTATCGCAATCAGCATCAGAAAGATCTTCTATGGAGTTCTTTCCGTGTTTCTTCAAATAAGCAGCCACAGCCTCATTGGTCGGCGGGAAACAAGTATAAGAACCATAAGCTGAAAGGAGATCCATCATACCTGCACGCTCGACAATTCTCGTAAAATCACTAAACTCGCTGCGACTCTTCAAGTACTCGCTAATCATCTCTCCCGTAAAGGTATAATAGTTAGATGTATCAGGCTCGTCAGAGCAACTTGACATCATCCCCGTTAATGAAGAGAAAAGCAGTACTGCCCAAATATATCTAATTTTATTCTTCATATTACTTGTCGTTTAAATTACTAATCGTTTTGCAGTTTATTATTTTGTACTGTTCTCATAAGAACTGTTCTGTCCACTACCGAAGGCCGGATTCTGCACAAGATTCGTATTAACCTTTAGCTCATCATAATTATACGGCCAGTAGATAGCATCCATACGCGCAAGTTTACTCTGCAAAGCACCGCTACCATCACCAGAACCCTTACGAGAGACCTGTGTCACCAGGTAATTCGTATTACCATCCCGACGTGAACGGCGAACAAGATCAAACCAGCGTTTACCCTCAAACATCAATTCGCGCTGACGTTCCTGCATCACCAAATCGTACATGTCAGACTTCAAAGAATACTTATTATAATCCAAGTCTTTTACATTAGTAGCACAATTTGAGCGTTTATTGATGGCATTGACAATATTATAAGCCTGACGGAGCAGTGTGTCATTACGCGCCTTGCCTACTTCAGTTGAGTCGTTGTTATCAACCATCTGCACAAGAGCTTCTGCCTTCATCAACATCACATCAGAAAGACGATAGATAATCCAGTTGGAATAGCAATAATCTCTTGGCCACAAAGAACCGTATCTCGTCTTCTCTGCATCAGACTTTGTAGGGTCTATGGTCACTCTCTGCACAGCATATTTGCAAATACCATAATCAGACCCTCTCTTCTGAAGATTCTCGTAGTAACGAGTATCATACTTATCCATGTAAACGGCATAGATCTCATCAGTAACATCAGAACCGATGAAATCAGCGGCTTTCACAACACCAGGGAATGTGGTTTCATTTCCATAAGCACCGCTAATAGAGCCATTGGAAGGCATTGACCTGTCGTTGGTGAAAATGAGTTCGAAAATACTTTCAGTACTTGTTCCTTTTCCGAATATCGCTTCATAGGCTTGACCATATTCATTACCAGAGGTAGGTGCATCGCTAATGAGTGGGAATCCATCTATCAATTTCTCCACAGATGAACTTCCTACTGCATTCATCTGACGATAATCATACTCTTTAAGTTTGGCCTCAATCAACATGTCAGCATACTTAATAGAGTTCTGATAATCTTGTTTCCAGAGATACATGTCACAAAGCATCGCATGAATGGCATCCTGGGTAATACGTCCAAACTGATAAAGCGGCTTTGTCTCCGGATACTTCCTGACAGCAAAGGGCTCTACACGCTCAAGGTCGAGGATGAGGCTGTCAAGCACAATATCGAAAGGAGTAGCCGGCAGATCCATTCTCTGGGTATCATCCTGGAATGCCACCGTTGAATACGGAACATCACGGAAGGTACGAATCAAATAGAAATAACACAAATCTCTGATAGCAGAGACCTCTGCAATGGTTGCCTGCAACTCACTTTGTGTATAGTTGGGGTCGCGATCAGCTACAGAAGGAGCATAATAGATTACGGTGTTACACCTATTTATAATATCATAGAAAGCACCCCAAGTCGTATATCCATTACTTGCATTAAGATTCTCCTTGAAGATGTTGACAAGTGAGGCATTACTCTGCACATTCGTACCACCGATAATGTTATCTGAACGATACTCACCCCATGCCATCATCCTATCAACGACATCACCAGACTGCAAGGCTGAATAGCATCCTGCAACAATATTCTCAATATCACTTTCCTCATTCCAGAATCTTTCCAACACTATCTCGTTCAGTGGTTCCAATTCCAGAAAATCAGAACAAGATCCCAATGTAGCCCCCATCATAAGGATTACACCAGACTTTAAAACATTATTCTTTATTTTCATAATTATTCTTCCTTTAAAAGTCAACAGTGATACCAAATGTATAAGACTTAGCACGAGGAGTCTGACCACCATCAACAGCCGCACCATAGCCACCATATCCAACCTCAGGATCAACTCCCTTATACTTAGTCAGACAGAACAGATTGTTCGCACTGGCATAGATACTAAGTCTGCGCAAACCGAGAACACGTTTAATGAACGCAGAATCAAAATAATATGACAACTGCAAATAATTCAGACGAAGGAATGAACCATTTTCAACAAAACGGTCACTGACAAGTGTGTTGTAGTTCGATTCACTACCATACATGGCACGTGGTATGGAAGTCACGTCTCCTTCCTTACGCCAGCGGTAGTTTACAGCCTGACTCTGGTTGTTGTTATTAATCATTGCCTCTGCATCAAGACGGGCAAGGTTCAGAATCTTATTGCCTACACGATAGTTAAACTGTGAGTTCAGCTTCCATCTATTGTAATTCAGCGTAATACCAAATCCACCAGTTAACTTTGGCAGAGAACTTCCCAGATAGACAATATCAAGAGCATTGATGTTTCCATCGTTGTTGATGTCCTCATACACTGCATCACCACCCTTGAACTTATAGTTCTTTGCCGTTCCTTCATTTGCAAAAGCAAACATCATGCGGACAGGATCACCTTCATCATTATAAATGACATTCCCATCTGCGTTCTTAGCAATAGGAGCGGTATGTCCGGCTGCCAGGAACCGTTCACGCTCCTCTGCCGACATATCTTTAAAGGTATCATAATTATATTCATACACACCTTTGTAGCGGAAGCCATAGATAGCACCAAAAGGATTGTGCAGCTGAACACGCTGAAGCACTTCCTTGTTTCCGAAATGGAACTCAGAGTTCAATGATTCGAGAACGGTGGGATCCATCGACAAAATCTCATTTGAGTTATTAGCAAATGAAACATTGAAATCGGCATAGAACTTACCCTTCTCAATAGCACGGCGAGTAGTGATGTTAAACTCCCATCCTATATTACGCATTGAACCGACATTAGCAACTGCTAAAGAACCGAAACCGGAATTGGAAGGGATACGCACATTCTGCATCAACATATCCCTACGTGTGGAATGATACCATTCAAATGTAAGGTTGATTCTGTCATTAAACAAGCCGATATCCATACCTACGTCGTAAGTAGTCGTTGTCTCCCAACGAAGGTCTGTCAGACGGATATTCAACGGTTTCATAGCAGCCATGTCTAAATAACGGCTTGCCGAACCATATTTACTTTCATACAAATAGTCATTATTAGGCTGGTTTCCTACCCGACCCCAGCTTGGACGAATACTCCACATAGACAACCACTTACGGGTGGACTCCATCCAAGGCTCATCGCTGATGTTCCAACGTAAAGATACAGCAGGGAACAATCCCCATCTGCGGTCTGGTCCGAATTTGGTCGTACCGTCTAAACGGCCAGAAACGTCTAACATATAACGGCTCTTATAAGCATAGTGGGCAGAGAATGTGTAATAGAGTGAACGCCACTGGCTGAAAGTTGAATTCATACCATCCATGAGTCCTCCTCCGTTTGGAGTGTTAATTCCAGTAGGAGCACCTACTACATTTGTACCCTGTCCGTTTGAACTTCCTGAGGTCAGCTCCATACGAGCCAGCATCGACAGCGAATGATCCCTATTACGGAAATACGGTATAAATGTCAGAGTCTGTTTGGTATTGAAAGCAACACTCTTAGTACTACCGGCATAAGAAGTGTTCACGCCATCACGCCAGCTGCTCGTTGTCAGGTCAGCAGGATAAGCTCTGTCAATATACTCATTCCAGATATTCATGTAGACACGTCCCTGCCAGTTCAACTGCGTATGCTGATCGTCCATACCTAACAATCTATAGTTCAGCTCGAACTCAGGGTTGATATCGTATGTCTTATCTTCATTCTTCGCCAAGAAGGCACTGGCAACAGGATTGACGAGACCTTTCTGGTCACCATCAAAGACTGACGATCCAGCAGAAGGACCTTGACGGAGCATCATATAATATTTGTCTGTATCTTTTCCTGTCAAAGGATCTTGTTCATAGATACCCATATTAGGCATCTTTCTATATGCAATAGACAATAGACCATCAGAATTCCTCTTATTATTTGTGAACGTCATGGCAAAGTTGGTAGTAATCGTGATACGATCACTTACATAATAGTCAAGAGCCACACGTGTTGAGAAACGGTCGAGTTTCTGCTTGATGACAGAACCGGTCTCATGGTCGTAACCACCTGCAATACGGAATCTTGCCTTTTCTCCACCACCAGTCACTGACAGATAATGATTTTGACGAAGTCCCCATTGAGTTACAGCATCCAACCAGTCAGTATTATTGTTGTACTGCTCATACTCGGAGAAGTTCGGATCGTAATTCAACTCACGGATATTAGAAGCATTGTCATTCTGTTCCGGGTTAAAGTAAGCCTCTTTAAGAAGCATCGTGTAGTCATCACCATTCAGCATCTTATATCCTTTAGGCTGATACGTACCTGTAAGACGAAGAGAATAGGTCAAAACCGGTTTACCGCGTGTTCCACGTTTTGTAGTAATCATGATCACACCATTAGCACCCTGAGAACCGTAGATAGCCGTAGCAGCAGCATCCTTCAGCACAGAGATCTCACTGATGTCCTCAGGATTGACATTCAGCAACTGGGCAAACTGTTCTTCATTGGCACCATTGAAATCGAAATTACTTGTATCCACATTCCATGTGTTACCATTCACAACAATCAGCGGGTTGGCGTTTGTCAGAGAACTGACTGACGAACCACCACGGAGACGCATTGTTGCTCCTCCACCAAGGTTACCGGAACTAAGGATATCCAGACCTGCAATACGTCCTTGCAATGCCTCATCGATAGTATTCATTCCCAGTCCCTCAAACTCCTTGGCAGAAATTGTCTGGGTAGAGAAAGAGATCTCTCGCTCAGGAATTGCCAGACCACCACTTGTCAGACGACGTTTTGCGACAACCGTCACTTCCTTCAGATTAGTCTCAGACTTTAAGGTCACTTCATATTCCTCGCGATTAATAGGCATTGTCACCGTCTTATATCCGACATAACTGAAACGGATGACATCCTTCGGGTTCTTAATTGGCATCGAGAAGTTACCATTGATATCTGTTACAGTTGCCTCAATGATACGTCCCGTACCGTCAATCTCACAAACCGACGCTCCTGTCAGTTCGCCGAATTCATCGCTTACCGTACCGTGCACAGCTGTAATCTGTGCAGAAGCACCAATTGCCATTAGGCAAAGAAGCGACAAAATAATATATCTAAATTTGCTGTTCATAATTATCTCCTCTTGATGGCATTTGATGTTGAAGATTTAATCTCGTCCCTCCATGAAGTCAGCTGTTTCTTATCAAAGAACAACGCACCGTCTATCTGGTGAACAACCACATCAGAAGCATTATAAATATTAGTATTCTCACCTGATTTCTGTATCCAGTACTCACGGCCAATTATGTTATACCGGTTCCCGGCCTTAACGACATGGCGTGTGTTACCCAACTGATCCTTGATGGTCATCTGGTCGTCGTTGGCATTTACCTCGACACTGAAGAATCGTTTGTTCTCAGGATTCAGCTTAGATGACTCAAACTTCAAGTTCACGATAGGTTCGCCACCGATCATAACAGCATTATCCTGAATATGATAACGCAGGAAGTCTGTAATACGGTCTGTAATAATATCCTGTGCTTTCTTCAAAGCTACTGCATCACCGTCGAACTGTTCAGCGGTCAGGTCATCCTTATCTCCCCAGTCAGGAAGATAACCGTCTGCCTGCAACTTCTCAATAACATCGTTTGATGGAACATAGACTGTGTAGTTATAGGCATCAAACAAGTTAATGTTATAGTCAGGACAAGTATAACGGTTACTCAAGCGAGTTGACATAAGACGGCTTCCGAGAAGGAGTTCCAAGAACTTTGAGCATTCTGGATGCTCCTGAAGAATGGCATATACTGACTTCTGGCTTGACAATGGCATCTGACTGTCAAGGATGTAAGACTTTCCGTTACCACTGGTAGTCTGGTCATAAATCCTGTTAACGGTCAATGGAGTGTTTGTCTCTATCTGCAAACCGCCATATATTTTCATCACACCTTCTTGGCCAGCGTGCTCAACTTTAATATAGCTGCCGCCCTTAGTCTTATAATAGGTGTGTCCGTCTTCCACATTACCAACAATGATAAGATTGTTCAGCATGTCATTCAAACGGTTTGACACCTGCTCAGATGTTGCATCTGTCAGTTCACGGCCTTCAATGATAGACTGCGTCTGGAGGTCGTAATTATAACGATGAGCCTTCACGGTCTTCGTCGCATCATCATAGAAGAATTCATAGAGGATTGTTGTACCAGAGCCATAAGAGCAGGGGTCAACATACCACTTCATAGCATTATTTGTCGGGATAATAAAGCTATAGTATGAATCCATTGAATTCAGGTACGGCTCAAATTGCAAATTCTCTATTGCCCAGTAAATAATGTTCATTGTCTCTTCATTGACGAGAGCCGGGAAAGAGACGGATGAATATGATGCAGGAGAGAACACCTTATTTATTAAGTATACCACTCCATTACATCCCATGAAGCAACTGTCCACATTCTCTGTCTTCACTCCAAGTGAAACCTTAGTGGTGTTATCAACGATGAAGTCGAACTTCGAAGGAACGGTCTCTGAGAAAGTGTTCACCAGATTGACGTTCATCAGCTGAACAAGAACCTTCAAAGGAATGTTTTCCCATTTTCCATACAGGTCCTGCAATACTTTTCCGTCATGATTCCACCAGAAATCGAAAGCTTCATTCGTCGGAACCAGCATGGCACCTGCATCATAATGCAAGTCGCGGTCTGAAGAGTTCACATACATATAATGGTTCCATCCCGGATCAAAGAAAAGTTCAGCATCGACACGGTTGCCGTCGGGATCGAGTGAAATCTGATTTCTTGGAACCGTTCCTGTCTCAGCAAAATAACGCAACACAAAGACAGAGTCCTCATTATTATAAAGACGATTATAATTCCTCGTTGCATCTTCATCATAATAAGGAGCGCTGAAGCGGTCAAGAAGACTGGCAAAAGTAGACATGTTCGGATGTGCATGGACGATCTCAGCCATATTGCCTGATGAAGTCATGACTCCGTCTACTTTATGGATGTATCCGTTTTTGCAGGCGATGTCACGCTCTATGATCTTCTTGCCATTGACCCAGGCGTCTGCAACGGAATTAGAACCTCCATTTGTCAGGATGCTCAAGTCGTTATCCGTAATCTTGTTGAGCTTCATATAAGCAGGCAAGAAGTGAATCATCGGCTTCGAAGTATTATCGCGCAACAGCACTATTCCATCCTTATGATCCTTATACCTTGCCCAGAAACTAGTGTTCGGCATCTGATCCGGTAAGATCCGCGATATGGAGTCGTAAATAGAAGCAGCCGTTTCACGACGCATACACTGACCCTCAAGAGGAGGATTTCCACTTACGTTTGAGAGCAACTCAACCAGATAAGCATTGTTAATCATCGCTGCATTAAGCAATAGCTTTTTCTGGGCAAGCGAGAGATCTTCATACCGCTTGACTCCCCATACATTACTCTTAAAGAACTCGTCATAGGCTTTATCGTCAGCCACAAACAGAGTCTTGCTACCAGTTTGGCTCAACACTGATGTCTGTTCAAGATCATCAATAAGCCGAAGAGTATAGGAATAATTACCATCATCCTGCAGACGCTCATAGATGGAATTTCCCAGCCACGATGGCTGACCGGTCAGCTCATCTTTCTCACATGACTGAAGAAATACAACACCAGAGAGCAGCAGTGCAGCAACTATTGTTCCTACACATCTTTTCTTCTTAGGCACACTTTTTCTCATATTAATTAATTAATAGTTTGGTCAGATAGAACTCGTAAAATTATGGTTTTAGTTTAATTTTGCAAATATATATAATTTTTCCTAATTGCGAAAAAAAATCACGTTAAAATACTTATGACTAATAGTAATTTGTACAATTTTCGCCCATCAAGCCCTCATAATAAAGTAGATTGACCGGAATAGGAAAAAAAAAGGACTAAAATTTTCAAGTTTTACAATATTTTTTCTAACTTTGCGAAGTTATAATAGCTCTGAAATCATTTAACCTAAATAATTAAAATTTTGTATGATTAATACTTATTGGAAAAAGCTGCTACTTGCAGTTGTTTGCCTATTACCAGGATTTATTTCTGCTAATGCGCAATTTAAGGCTACACTGGAACAGTATGCCAGATCGAATTATTCAACCAATGATGTGGTATTCAGTCTCACGGAGATTGCCACCCAACTGGAAACAGACACCACGAGTCTGATGGATGGTCTAAGAGCATGGTCTGCCGGAAACAGTGCCGATGGCAATATGTTCTTCTATCAAGAACCTGACGGCAACTTCACAGACAATTACACTCAAGGTGGAAAAGGAGGTTACTGGATTAACATGGACGGTACAGTTGGAGATTGGCCAAATGCTGTCTATTACAACACCATCAGATGGGATTCTGAAAGCGACCAGTTCGCTATTTCATTCGGCCAATTCCCCGATTCACTCAACGCCGGCGCCACATTTACTCCGCATTTCAAGCTTGTCTTCAATGGAAAAGAAGCAACTTTTGACATCACCTATATCGTGAATCCTATTCCCGAAGTGTCGGCTCCTACTACATTAAAAGAGAGTGAGCTGAATGTTGTCGATGAGGTCACACTGGAAATACATCAGTTCCCACGTAGTGGCACTAATGCTTCGTCTTACGACTTTGAGATTGCCGGCCTTCTGGAAAAATTAGGTGTTCCTTCTGGTGAAGTGATGGGGGCCATTCTTCCCAATATCCTTTACACTACTCAGAGAGACCCGGTCATCGGTGCCAAGAAAGACTCTGTGACGAACGAAAGCACCGCTTCTGCTCCCGGATGGTGGTATGCTAAACAAACAGAAGATGAGACAGGAACGCTTTCAAAGGAAGTGGTTTCTGCTCCTTACGGCACAGATGGTGAAGTCTACTATGTTGAAGGATTCTCTTTCAATGAAAACACGCTCAGCTTCAACCTCGGCCAACATGGAAATGCACTGGCTGTCGGTGACGAATACTATAATGTTGTCTATCTGATTTACAACGACAAAGCCTATCGTATCCGTATCAACCTCACTATTGACCAACCCGACTATAACGGACTTGATGACATGACTATGACGGGTGAAACCATCATTGAAAAGAGTCAGGGCATAGATGATGCATACAACTATCAAGCCGTTAACTTCACATTGGATACTGATGCCATCGCTGAGGAGTTAGGATGTGAGAAGAGCCAGCTCAGCTTACAAGTGCTGGATAACAACAACAACCTGACAAGTGCAGGAACAGCTAACAATGGCGGTTTCTGGATGACTGCCGACGGTGTGGCATGTTCATGGGGTGCGAGTGCAATCGTCTTTGTTGAGCCTGTTACGGCAGGAGACTTATCTACACTGAGAATCGGTCACTTCCCAGGCAACATGAAGCCCGGCGACGAGGTAAGATTTAACATGTATATCGTCAACGAAGGAAAATATCATCGGCTCGACATCCTCTATAAAGTAACCGACAAAGAAGCTGAAGATCAAAGCGGATACAAAGTTGTCGCAACAAGAAATGCTGTCGTTCAGGTAATATCATCTTCCACAGATTATATTGTAAGTGGTAATCAGACTGTATATACATTGACTACTGCTACGGTGAATGAACTCATCGGCACAAGTTCACCTGAGTTGTATTGTGAACTTGCCGACTCTATCACGGCAAAAACGGGTGAGAAATATGCTCGTTATATAGACTATCCTTGTGATCCGGCTCCAGGCGTATGGCTTGGACAGCAAGGACAAGGTCACAAGTGGTCGGGTAACTCAGAGGCTCCTGTAGGTATCTGCTATGCTCCATCAACCGGAAACTTCACTGTCTACCAAGCTCCAGGGGTTAATCCTGTTGGTTCTGCATACAAGGCAAACCTCTATTTGGTGAATGAAGAAACCAAGGACATGGTAAAAGTAAGCTTCACTATCCAGTTTGTTTCTGAACTTGTTGAAATAAACATTGTAGGCGAAGAAGATGTCACTCTTCCTGTCGACTTGAATGGGCAGAATGTTGACATCGACCTGTCAAAGGCAGCAACAGCTCTGGAAGTAACAGTCGACGAACTGGTCTCTGGATACAATTTGTCAGCATTGACTTCAACAGGTCTTTATTCTGAAGGCGTCGATCCGATCAACAGCGGTTGCCAGTTCGACCATAACACTGGTTACTATGATGAGATGGGTGCTATTCACCTCTTCTTTGTCGAAGGTGGAGAGTATGGCTATCAGATTCAGGTCTTTGGAGATGAAGAGGTAGACTATGGCTATAAGAAAGAAGGCGAAATGTGCTTCCAGTTTGACACTAAGCGCTATATCTATCACCTCACATTCGTTGATCCCGAAACTTATGATGAATACATAACTGGTATCAAAGACATCAGCGTCAAGAAGAACAGCAATGACCGCGTCTTTGACCTGAGCGGAAGAATGGTTAAGCAGCCATCTAAGGGCTTATACATCCTTCAGGGTAAGAAGTATGTGGTGAAATAAGCTGAAGGTCACATTTTAATATAATCCTATTCAATAAAGAATCCTCTCTTCTATGATTGATGAGAGGATTCTTTGTTTTATTCAGCTGTCAAAGACTTTGACAAAAACTTGTCGGGGAAAAGTGATGAAAGAGAAGTTAAAATCTGTAAAAACCAAGAATTACTTCCTCCTTCCTAATTCCTCCTTCCGCCATTGCTTATCTTTCGCAATGCGAAAGATAAGCGTTGACCGCCCCAAAGGTCATGTTTCATCGCCTCAAACATATCCTTTCGCACGACGAAACGATACCTTTGGCGCAGCGAAACGATACCTTTGGCAAATTCGGATTTTGTAATTCGTTCGATAACTAACAATGATTCGTGTAACCATTTATGAATCAACGCTTTACGAAAAACCTCAAAAAATGCGCTATTTTCGACCGAAAATGTTTTTGTTCAGGAAGATGGCCTTAATTTGGGGTCAAAATTCGAATATTATTTGACAAAATGTGAGAATGTCAGAAGCATCAGATAAAGGTTACTTCTCTAATAAACAAAAAAACCGCAATACCTGTGACAGGCATTGCGGTTTAATGAATCTGGCGCCACTAACTATCAGTTGACACCGATAAATGATTTATTTTGCATAGAGAGCAACGATGGTCTCATACTTCTCTTGCTTACCAGAGGTCTGCTTCGGCTCTTCAACCTTCTTACCATACTCGTAAACCTGCTCGAGAGTCAGCTTGCCATCCTCGAAGTCCTTACCGATACCGCTGTCAAATGAAGCATAGCGAGCCTTCTTCATTGCTGGCAACTCAGAATTCTCAAGGATGTCAGCTGCATTCAACAAAGCACGTGCCATTGCATCCATACCACTGATATGAGCGATGAAGAGGTCTTCCAGATCAGTAGAGTTACGACGAATCTTAGCATCGAAGTTGGTACCGCCATTGCCAAGACCACCATTACGGATGATCTCCAACATTGCCTGAGTCAGCTCATAGTTGTCAATTGGGAACTGGTCGGTATCCCATCCATTCTGAGCATCACCACGGTTAGCATCAATAGAACCGAGCATGCCAGCGTCAACAGCACAAGCGAGCTCATGCTCAAATGTGTGACCTGCCAGTGTAGCGTGGTTCACCTCAATGTTCACCTTGAAGTCCTTGTCGAGGTTATGAGCACGGAGGAAGCCGATAACGGTCTCTGTATCTACATCATACTGATGCTTTGAAGGCTCCATTGGCTTAGGCTCAATGAGGAATGTTCCCTGGAAGCCCTTGCTGCGAGCGTAGTCACGAGCAAGTGTCAGCATGGTAGCCATGTGCTCTTTCTCACGCTTCTGGTCGGTATTCAGCAGGCTCATGTAACCTTCGCGGCCACCCCAGAATACATAGTTAGAACCACCGAGCTTGATTGTTGCATCGATAGCGTTCTTAATCTGAACGATAGCACGAGCTACAACGTCGAAGTCAGGATTTGTAGAAGCACCGTTAGCATAACGCTTGTTGCCAAATACGTTAGCTGTACCCCACAGCAACTTGATGTTGGGGAACTGCTGCATCTTCTCCTGAGCATAGTCTGTGATAGCCTTCATACGAGCTTCGTACTCAGCGATGGTCTCACCTTCCTCAACGAGGTCAATGTCATGGAAGCAGAAGTATTCAATACCCAGCTTGTCCATAATCTCGAAACCTGCATCCATCTTATCTTTTGCACGCTGAACGGCATCATCAGCCTTGTCCCACTCATAGCTACGAGTCTGTCCACCGAACTGGTCACCAGATGCTCCACCCAGTGTGTGCCACCAAGCCATAGCAAATTTCAGCCAGTCCTTCATCTTCTTACCCATTACAACACGCTCAGGCTCATAATAATGGAAAGCCATTACGTTCTTACTCTCTTTTCCTTCAAAAGGAATTTTACCAGTAAATGAAAAATACTCTTTAGCCATAATTGTTTATTAAAGTTTGTTTGGTTATATATTTAAAGAATTGTCATTAAGAAATCAATAAATTCAACTGCTCTTTCCAGCGGGCGTATGCGGCAAGATACTCATTGCGCTTATTCTCATCCGGAGCAATAACGGCAAGCTTCTTCAATGTTGCAAATGCCTCATCGTGATCCTTGTAAATGCCGCAGCCGATACCAGCACCCTTGGCAGCACCTACAGAACCGTCGGTTTCATAAAGCTCGATAGTTGCGCCACTCACACCAGCCAAGGTGTTGCGGAAGATGTCACTAAGGAACATATTGGCTTTACCGGCATGTATCTTCTGAATATCCATACCCATCTGCTGCATAATCTCCATACCATAGCAGAACGAGAAGACGATACCCTCTTGTGCTGCACGCATGATATGAGCCTTGGAGTGTTTGTTGAAATTAATGCCATTGATAGAGCAGCCAATCTCGCGGTTTTCAAGGACACGCTCTGCACCGTTTCCAAACGGAATGATGGTTACGCCCTCACTACCGATAGGAATATTCTCCATCATCACATTCATGTCTGCGTATGAAATGCCTTCGGGAGCGACATTGCGGCGAACCCAGGCATTCAGGATACCTGTACCGTTGATACAGAGAAGAACGCCAAGACGATTAATGTCGGTTGTATAGTTGACATGAGCAAATGTGTTTACACGGCTCTTCGGGTCATAATTAACATCACCAAGGACACCATATACCACTCCACTCGTACCAGCTGTTGAAGCAATCTCTCCAGGATTGAACACATTCAAAGACAGGGCGTTGTTAGGCTGGTCACCTCCACGATAGGAAATCGGGGTTCCCTCGCAAAGTCCCAGTTCCTCAGCAGCAGCCTTGGAAACCGTGCTCTGTACACTGAATGTAGGAACAATCTGAGGAATACTGTCTTCGGCAAATCCATAATAGTCGAGCAGGAATTTAGCAGGACGCTTCTCCTTGAAGTCCCAGAACATTCCTTCGCTCAAACCGCTAATCGTCGTATTGATTTCACCACTGAGCTTCATTGCGATATAGTCGCCGGGCAGCATTATCTTGTCTATCTGGTCGAAAAGTGCCGGTTCGTTTTCCTTTACCCATGCAAGCTTTGCTGCGGTGAAGTTACCCGGAGAATTGAGCAGGTTGCCCAGACACTTCTCTGCACCCAGGTCGTTGAAAGCTTTCTCTCCATAAGGAACGGCACGTGAGTCACACCAGATAATGGCATCACGCAACACCTCTTTGTTTTTGTTTACACACACAAGTCCGTGCATCTGATAAGAAATACCAATAGCCTTGACCTGTTCGCCTTTTGCGCCAGCATCGGCCATGATCTTCTTCAGTGCCAACTTGGCATTATCCCACCACATCTGAGGACTTTGCTCAGCCCAACCAGCTTTAACAGCTTTAATTGGTGCTTCACTTTCAGGATAAAATGCTGTTGCTGCACATTGTCCTGTCTCTACATCTACAAGAGATGCTTTCACTGACGAGCTACCGACATCAAAGCCCAAAAGATATTGCTTTTCCATATTCAAAATATTACGTGTTTAATGACTTTAGGTTTAAAATCTCGTTTGCAAAGATACAAAAAAAACTAATAGATATATTAATTAACGTGTGAATTAATGTTGCAAAGACATTCGATAATGTAACAAAAAAGGGTTTCTATAAAAGAATAATATATGAGGTTATTTTTCAGATGGTCTAAAAGGGTTATCCTCTAATTCCAAATCGGAATATTTTTGTTTTAAGGCACGTACTTTCACGAGCGTATTATTAACGAATTCCTTATACGCATCAGAATCCGGATTGAAGGGGCGATGATTGATTGCCTCACGAATCGGCTGCCACTCTTTAAGGAACTGAAGTGTGTCGGCACCGAATAAAGAAGCTGAGAAACACTCCCATATATATTCAACGGCCTGTTCAGACGGATGAAGCATATCTGAGGCATAGAACCTGTAATCTCGCAACTCGTCATTGACTATCTCGTATGCAGGGAAATAAAAGACTTTCCCCGCATATCTTTTCTCCATTTCATTGGCAGAAAGCAATAATACAGCCTTCGACAACTGACTTTCGTGGAAACCATACTTGGCGTAGCGGATAGGACTGACAGTTATAATCACTTTTATGCCGGGATTACGCATGACAAGAATATCCACTGCCTGTGACAAGAAACGAACACACTCATCAATTGACAGCACCTCTTCTCTGAATAGACTTTGTGGGCGTTTTTGACAATTATCAACGATTTCATCGGTCTCTTTCAGCCGATACACATGATTTGTCCCTAATGTCAAGACGGCGAAGTCGGCAGAACTCTGACATCTGCTTACCGTATGCAAGATACTCGCCGGATTATACATTACTCCATAAGGATTCACCGTAGCCCTGAATTTCTCCGCAAGGAAACGCTCACCCATCGACTGGGCGAAACATGACCCTACAAACAGCATCTTGGCACATGGAGGAATGCTGAAAGGGTATGGAGGAATCTTAACCTGAGTCCGGAACTGCATCACTCTGAAAGATATGTTTAACTTCGGCTCACCTGTAATCCATTTTCACTTAGAGACATTCTCACAAAACGAGCATTAGGATTCTTCTGATTCGCCAAAAGGATCTGCTTGATTCGGGCTGCTGCCTCAACATCCTTGGCCATCATATAGAGGAAACCACCGCCTCCGGCTCCAGGCAACTTGTAACCAAGACAGAGATCATCAACCAAATCGGTCAGACGACGAACCTCTGCTGGATTCGTACCACTGTCTAATGCCTGATTCTGCAACCAGTTCTGCCTTAACAGTCTGCCCGTTCGTTCATAGTCCTGGCATTGAATCGCATCAGCCATCTCAAGCGCAAGCATCTTCATCTCACGTAACATGAGGAGCTCTTCATGCTGATTCAAGAACATCTTCCGGACAATCTCGGCAAGAATCTGCTTGGCAGTGCGGGTTATTCCTGTATAATATAAGAGGTGGCACGAATGATATTCAGGTTGTGTAAAGATACCTGTAGGCAACCAACGGACAACAGGATTCTGATCAAAGCCACGAGTTGTCTGTAATAATTTCACCCCATGAAGTATTCCACCGAACTGATCCTGCCAGCCTCCGCCAGTCGTAAGAAGCTGCTCTAAAGAGAGTGTACGGCGACTAATTTCATTCTTATCCCATTGAAGACCGCAGAAATCATTCAACACTCCTAATACGGTAGAAGCTAAGATTGAACTTGTCCCAAGACCACTCCCTGCAGGTACCGCAGAGAACATCGTTACCTCAATGCCACAACCGAACGCTTCTAACTGTTCCCGAAGAGAAGAATAGGATTCCGATGAATAGCCAGGCAGGAATCCGGCAAGCACAAGGGCAGCCTTAGGGATAGAGAACGGGCTTCCCACTTCTTTATAATTAGCCAATTCATCGTAAGTTTCAACAATCTCAGAGGCACCTAAGTCTATGCTGTGAAGAACGACATGCTTTTCCTTACATGGCTTGGCATACGCCTGTATAGGAGACTGACCATTCAGCTCTATGGCAAGGTTCACGACATTTCCTCCTTCCATCAGACAAAACGGCGGGGTGTCAGTCCATCCTCCGGCAATGTCTATCCGCACAGGACTTCTCCCCCATACAATCTGATCGGAGAAGACCGTCATTCGCGGATTCTGCTTCTGCTCTAACACCTGCTCTATGAGTCCTTCCTGTAATAAGGAGAAGGCTTTCTCTGCATTTTTGTTTGACGGTTTTCCTTTCAGTCGTTCCAGTTCTGACCGAAACATGGCATCATGAATCCGCGTAAGCAACGGTTCTGACTCCGGCAATGGATGAGGCTCAGCGATATGACCATTAGCAAAATCATGAGCAGCCTCATCAAGGTCAACCTGATAGAAAACGCTATGAGCATAATTACTGGCTAAGAACGGCCAGTTCTTCATCCTGTTCTCATGACGCTGACAGGTAAGGCGCCGCAGATTAGCTTTCTCAGATAATTCATCAGCACTCAGTTTCTGGGAATCTTCCCATATCATCCGACCGCCTTGCAGACTTGGTTCATTCAGCATCCATCTTAAAACCAACCCCATATCGCTAACCTTATCAACAACCGGGAAGATTGGTGCCGACTGAATGTCTGTAGTATCGGTATCAAAACCTGAAAGATGACGTTGCTTTGCCCAGTCCACAAACGGCTGACCAATAAACTCCGTCTGATTATCACACAACTGTCCACGGAATTTATCATTGAAACCGTAAGGACGAACAGCCCACTGCCTATCTCCAATGGGGACGATGTCAACACATTGGCCTTTACGTAACTCAATCTGCCAGTCATTCTCAGGAACACCTGTAATCACATGCTTATTCTGGAGGCTCCATTGTTCACTGACACACGAATTCTCAATCCAGACCTCAGTATTCTTCTCGGTCAGCTTGATCCGTGTCTGGGCATTCTGGACAAACATGGAAGGATGCGGCTTACGGGAAAGATGCATGATCTCACGCTGATCATTCACCAAGTTCTGGATTGCGAGTGTCGAAGAGATTATCTCACGTGTCGTTCCATAGTGATAGAATTCGCCTCCTGCCAATGGCAGTATTGCAACTTTCAAATCAGCTAATTCCTCATCGTCAATCGTCGGATTCGTTCCAAGACAACATCCAAATTCACCGTATAAATCATAATTAACTACTTCACCATTCCTCATCGAATGCTTCATCAGCAGCTTAACAGCACGGTCACTTAACAGCCATATACCGATGTCAGTGAGATACAGATTATTCTTTTGAAGATCATTCAACGTCTCCACAGAAGGCTTCTGCAACATACATTCCAATATGGTCGGTGTATGACGGGACATGACAAAGACACCGTGGTCCTTGGCAATCTCCGGACCGAGCCATAAGCCATAGCATACTACATCTGCATCTGGGATTGTCTGCAACCGTTGAGTGCATCGAATGTAGACATCACCACTGACAATCATCGTATGAAGACGGGATGGCGCCACATTCATGATTCGCTGGTAAAGTGGTATCTGCAAAGACAATAGATCCTGAGAAAGCCTCTGGCCACGCTCCCATCGGAATACAGGGATAGGAGTCAGAATCTTTCCAGAAGGACCATACGAAGGCAAACGACGACTCTGGCCGCCCGCATGTAACAACAGGCGTCTTTCTTTTGACAGCCATTCATCAAAGGAGACCTCATGGGGTGAACCGGTCTTCTCATCACTATATGCGGCTTGCAACAGCCACGTCGTACCTCCACCGGAGCCTAACTTTACGCCAATAGGATCATTGGTACAAAACCACTCGTCTTTACTTAATCCCGTGATTTCATGGAAACTGTTAACCAAGTTTGGCGGTAAAGATAACAATTTTTTCATTGCCTACTTTATTATCATCTTTTGTGACTGCCCGTTTTTCTTTTTGACAATATTCAATCCACGGAATGGATTCTCCTGTTGTACTCCACCTATATTATAATAAGAAACAGGTCCGACTTCCGATTCTTTTTGGGCAATTCCATCGACTACATCGTTCATGACAGAACCGATTTCCTCTGGTGTCAATGGATAATTATAGATACGGACATCGTCAATGTAACCACGGAAGATTGGATCAGTCGCAAACTGACTACGTCCGATAAAGTTGAGAGAAGGACGAAAATCCGAAGGACGGATTGTAATATTACTATTGGAACCGACTTCCTCTCCATCAACATAAACAGAGATCTTTTCCTTCCCTATTACAACAGCGACATGCTTCCATGCACGTGCCTGCAAGCGAGCCTTACAATTGACGGTCTGCTCTTCTCCCCTATTCTTAATGGCAAAGCTCATCTGGTTACCATTGCTTGGGGTCAGGAACATATATTGATCAGTACCATTTCCAAAATCAAACATTCGTTGCCAAGCCAGACTTGTGTACTGCCAGTTTACCCACATGGAGATGGTCATCTCGTCCATATCGGCTATCTCGTATGGAAGACGCATATAGGCAGAGCCGCTCAGATTCATTGACTTTGAACCAGACACATGATTCGTGATATAGTTCGGCTTTCCGACATGTATACAATCAAACCAGTTGGAGGTGGCATCATCAAGTGTATCTTCGAAATCCCATCGGGCTATCATTCCCTGCTCACCTGTGGTCTTGGTGACAACAACATCAGAAGCCTCAGACTGATTCTCAGCCATATCAATTGCCTTCACCTTATATTGGTAAGTCACTCCTTGCCGACAAGTGTTGTCAACGAAATAACAGTCTTTTAACTTACGGGCAATCGTATTCCATTCGCCAGTTGCCACATCAGCCCTGACAAGCATATAACCGTCAACATCCTCTTCGGTATTGGCATTCCACTCGAGTCTTATCGATGCATTACCGGCTGTTGCCGTCAAGCCCGTAGGCTTAGCAGGAGCGGTTAACTCACAGGCTACATCCAAGGGCAGGAAACGCCACATCTGCAATTCCCTCTCCCTGACAGATCCGCCAAGCTTCTTTTGAAGAATATTGGTTCCGACTGCTACCGAACGAGAACCCAATGTAAGATAAAGTCCACTCTCACGGTTCTTGATATAATAACATCCATTACCGGCATAGACAAAATACCACTGCTCATTGCTGGCGCAATTTGCATTAAAAGCAATGACATTGGCTTGTGATGTTGAATTGTTCAGCACGTTCATATATTTGCCGTCTGCCGCAGAGGTAATCTTAAAGAAACTGTAGTCGCCTCCTATCCGGGAATCTACCGGTACGATATCCCACTGCTGGATAGTCCGGTTGTTATACGTCATCTGGCTTATATTAGTATGACCGTTGGCATCTCCATATTCAGCGATAACTCCTTTCGTTGCGAAATTCATTATCTTATAACGACCATTGATGACCGAAGGAGGAACGTCCTCGCCAAATACGATATCAATAACACGCTCTGCATTCGTCTGACCTTTCTGATAGCCTGTTCCACCGGGAATCTGCATATAGAAATCACGGAAAGGTCCCTGTCCATCATAATACACTTCGCGGTCGGGTGTTACGAACAGAAAGGAGGCATTGGTGGCCTGGCGCTCCGACGAACCGAGGAAAGCCTTGACTGCTCCTGTCTCGTCATCACGATAGACTGAAGCAGAAGTCCATGTGTTACGGCTCTCACCATAACCGATTCTGCTCCCATGATTACTGATATGGCAGAACTCTCCACGCGCTCTACTGTCGAATCCCCACCACACACCGGCTTTCATACCATACTCAGCACCTATCATGGCTTCTCCGACATTATGCAACTCGTCAGCATAAGCATAATTACCGTCATCTGTCACTTTCTTGAAGAAGCCTGCATACGTATCAAATGAACCAGCTAACTGATGCGTATTGCCCCAGTCAACGTATGGTTTGACTCCTTCATACCATGAAAGAGCCTGATCACAATTCAACGTATTACCTGCCGTAATGGCAATATCCTTAAAACGAGGATACTCTTCTTTAAGAATCCGGGCAATCTCCTTGAAGTCAGCTCTGCTTCCCTGGTCCCAACTGGTATAGTCGGGCTCATTAAATGGAGACACGGCAACGACGGGATGTTTCGGATAATTGGCCTGAATCCATTTCACGCTTGCATTGATAAGCGAAGCCCAATGCTTTGCGTCTGCCTTTCCATTAACGCAATAATAGTTGTCAATACCAGCCTCCTGGTCTTCATTCAAGATAATCTCTGCCGTATCACTCACAAGATTAGCAAGGCGCATTCTGGTATTCAAGGTGCTGATATGAGCCGAAGTAAGAACGGAATCATCCTGCAAGGGCTTGCTTGTCTGAAAACTACCGCGTACGATGGTGACATTCTCCTTTCCCATGTGATTAATGCCCTTGCGGACATTCTGCTCATTGATCCAGGCGACATCAACTCCCCATCTTACTGGAAACTTAATTCCTTCATCCTTTATGTCGAACGGCACTACAGTATTGACCGTGCCAAACACATTTAAGTTATTACTGGAAGACGGGCGGGATTCCTGGGCAAAAGAGAGCGAAGCAAACCCGACGGCACATACCAGGCAACAGATTCTAAGTATTCTCATGACTTATCAGTTACTATTTCGTTTCTGTTTATACTCGAAGAAGATTCCTAAAAGGACAAAAAGAAGCAGTATGCCATACGACACGTATGCCATCGTCTCTGTGCGTTTAAGTGACTTAGGCTTGAATGTGAGAATCACTTCATGGTGTCCCGGCTTCACATTCAACGCACGCAGGATATAATTCACACGTCCTACTTCAACCGGCTGATTATCAACCGTGGCCGTCCAGCCTGGATAATAGATCTCGGAGAAGACGACTATTCCGCCCTTCTCTGATTGTACGTCATAGACGAGCTGGTTGGGTTCATAGCTCTTAAGCGTTACCAAGGCAGAGTCGTCTTCGGCAACGGCTTCTCCCAACATCTCTTTGAACGACTTGTCAGCAACTGCTTCATGGCGAAGGTCAATCTTTCCGATTCTCTCTATCTCCTGATTAGCATTATCGGCAAAACTAATACGGTCGACAAACCAAGCATTGCCGTATGCATAAGGATTGAGAATGGGAACCGTCTGCCCGCCCTGTAGAGGCACTATGACATACTTCATGTTCAACATGTTGAGGACTGGATAGATGGAGTCGCCAGCTACTTTCGTCATGTCACCGGTAGCATCAGCGATGGCAGGCATCATCTTCTGCATTTCCGGTACGATGTAAGCTTCAATCATCTCCTGATAACGACGAAGCTTGGCAGCATGATAACCACCGATGCTCTTATGGAAGTAGGATGTCTCATTCTCATTGAATGTATCAGAGGCAAGGTTAAGTACACGATAGTCAAGTCCCTTGTCTTGTAGAATCAGCTTGTCTGTGGCTGTCATCTCCTTGGGAAGGTCTCTCACGCTGCTCTCCACGAACATATCATCATTGAGGTAACGCTTGTTCACCATCCACATATCTGCCAGACAAAGAACAATGATGCCACCAACCATATACTCTGCCTTCAACTTTTGTGCCTTATAAAGCAGCAGCAGCAATGTACCAATCAAAATGATAATGAAAGAACGCCAGCAGTCAGCAACAAAGATAGGCACGCGCATCTTAGACAACTCACTGAGAATCTGTCCTAACATATCAGCAGGAACATACTTGCTCAACTGCTCTTTATCTGCCAATGACGTGAAATCGAAGAAGGTCGTGGGCAAAAGGGCAAACAACAGGGCGAAACCTGCCGTGAGTCCGAAGCTGATATAGACAAACTTGATTTTCCTTGTGAGCAGAGTCGGGTCATCAACGATTTTCTTCAATGCCATCATCGCCAGAAGCGGAATTGTAAATTCGGCTATCACGAGAATCGACGAGACAGTTCTGAACTTTGCATACATCGGCATGTAATCAATAAAGATGTCCGTAAAGCCCATGAAATTCTTTCCCCATGAAAGCAAAATGGACAATATCGTAACAGCCAGCAAAGCCCATTTCATGGGTCCTTTCACAATAAAGAGCCCGAGGATAAACAGCATCAGGACGAAAGCACCTACATAAACCGGCCCTGCCGTGAATGGCTGTTCTCCCCAATAGGGGTACCACTGTCCTAAGAATGAAGCCAACTGAGGATCATCACATTTCTCCATGGCATTCTGATGCTTGGCAAGCTGATCGGAATGTGCACCGCCTTTTGCATTGGGAATCAGCAAAGTCCATGTCTCTCCCACTCCATAGCTCCATTGAGTAATATAGCTTCGTTCCAGTCCTCCGTCGGTCTGATTACCTGCATTGTTCTTCACCAGTTCACTCTTTCCACGCATTGACTCCTGAGTGTACTGCCATGTATGATACAGGTTTGATATATTCAGTCCTATACCAATAGCTGCACCAGCCATTGCAACAAGAGAGGCTTTGACGAAACGGGAAAGCTGCTTCTTCTTTAATGCCTCGACAAAGAAGGCGATAATCATAAAGAAGATGATGAAAAGATAATAATACGTCATCTGGGCATGATTTGCCTTCACTTCAAACGCCGCAAAAATGGCCGTGATGATAAAGCCCCACAGATACTTTCCACGATAGGCCAACACCACTCCACCTATCATTGGAGGCAGGTAGGCAAGTGCCATGACTTTCCAGATATGACCTGCTGCAATGATAATGAAGAAATACGAAGAGAAAGCCCATACGATAGCTCCTAACGCAGCCAGGTATTGACGGAAGTCGAAAGCCCTCAACAAGATGTAGAACCCGAGCAGATAGACAAAGACATACCATACATTCTCAGGCAGCCATAAATGATAGGCATCAATGGCTTTAGAAAGAATATCCGTACTCTTATACGAAGGAGAAGTCTGATAGGTCGGCATACCGCTGAAGGTTGAATTCGACCAGCGCGTACGTTCTCCCGTTCTCTGGTAATACTCCATGGCTTCCTGACCCGATCCGCGTCCTGCAGAAGCGTCATGCCTATATAAGATGCGACCTTCTAAGTCGGCTGGCATAAAGTAAGCAAAGGAAATAGCAGCAAAGGCTACTACAATGATAATATCCCAGAGATATTTCTTGATAGTATTCATGAGTTGATAGTTGTTTATGTTTTCTGATTGCAAACTTACATAAAATTTCCCAATAACTCACCAGTTTGGCTAAAATAAATTGAAAAACGAGGATTATTAAAGAGAAATTAGTAATTTTGCAATCAAATCAAAAGGAGTATCAAAGATGAAAATTGGCGTTATTGTCGCAATGGACAAAGAATTAGTCCAGCTAAAGACTATTCTCGATGATTGTAAGGCTGAGACAATCAATGGCAAAGAATATTTTATCGGCAACCTGCTTCATCATCGTCTCATTCTTCAGAAATGCGGCATAGGGAAGGTGAATGCCGCGATAGGAACGGTTGAAATGATCAACGGCTTTCATCCTGACCTGATTGTTTCCTCTGGTGTCGCCGGTGGAGCTGCCATCGACATGAATCCACTGGATGTAGTAATGGGAACTGAATACCGCTACCATGATGTTTATTGTGGAAGTGAAGTAGAATATGGTCAGTTCGTCGGCCTTCCTCCTTCTTTTGACGGAAGACCTGACGGAAAGGAAATGATCATCGGGGACGGTTTTATGGAACATCTGAGGACTCAATCCATCACTTTGCATAAAGGTCTTATCGTAAGCGGTGACTGGTTTGTAGACGACAA
>Ga0247611_10001731_pt1 | contig 38246 bp, 29 predicted proteins | sample 177DNAGHGhighgp2_FD_192422 | JGI IMG/M metagenome (GOLD analysis project Ga0247611, IMG submission 192422) | Sheep rumen microbial communities from Palmerston North, Manawatu-Wanganui, New Zealand - 1770 DNA GHGhigh gp2 | ecosystem: Host-associated > Mammals > Digestive system > Stomach > Rumen... | reverse complement strand
AACTATGATAACTCAAGCAGACTATTAAAATATATAAAATACTATGTTTATGACGCGGAAACAAACGAACTATTAACACCAGATGGAATAATAAGTAACGTAAACTCTGATGGAACAATAAACTTTGAAACAATATATTTAGAAGATGGAATAGTAGATGATGATCTAGACAAAGGAATAAGAAGAGGAAAAAAATACTACTTCTCATATGAAGCATACCTAGACACAGATAAAGATAATGTTGCAGAAACAATTTATCCACAAGTAATTGACAGCACTGTTAAATTAAAATCAAAGACAATACAACCAAATAAACAAGAACCAATAATTTATCTTTATCCATCATCAACAACAGAAAATCAAACAACATGGAAATATAATATACACGACGTAGATAATGCAATAAAAAATCAAACCTTCAGTGCATACATAAATAATGTATTAAAAGATACACAACCAATAGAAACAAATAAAGACTCATACGAAACATTAACATTTAACAATCTACAAAAGGGAGTCCTCACTATATCATACGATCAAACATTAACAAAAGGTAATGTACAACCAAAACAATTAGTAGAACAAAACTTTGAAGGAATATACAATTTACCTAGAATAACATACCATCTAAATAAAGATGTAAATAAACTAACAATTACATTAAACAATTATGAAGGAAACAAACCAACATATGATAGAATTACAGCGCTTAAAGTAAAATTTATTACTGCAGATAGTACAAAAGTAATAGACTATGTTCCATTACAACAAGATAGAGCAGTAGTAGATTTAACAGAAGTAAGTGAACTTATAAATAAACAAATAACAGTAAATGTAAGTGCATACTATGATTCAGGAATTTCAGGATTCGAAACAACAGGTCTACAAGCTATTCAATATACAGACATAACAGAAAAAAAATATATATCAATAAGCGATGATTTAATATATGATAATGATAATGCATCAGACTCAATTTATGAAACAACATTTGATCAAAATAACATAAACATACAATCAAAGATATATGATACAAGCACATCACTTCCAATTCTATTAACTCAAAATGGTGTAAAATACAATTATAATACCGTAACATTAAAACAAATACGTGAAAAAGTAATAGAATGCGACGATGACCCAACATTCCTATTTGATAAAATAATACCAGGTGTAAGTTTACTAAATAAACAAGGACAATTGGATATTTCAACAACACTAGCAGAAGCAAAATTCAGAATAAAAGTTAACGGAACAAATGCATCATATATATCACAAAACAAAATATACATAGAACTTTATAAAGTAGATGAGACAGGACTTGGAAGTACATACATAAAAACACTTGAAACAAATGTTAATGAATTGAAAAATCAATATACAATAAGTGATCTTGATCCAAAAACAAATTATTACATAAAAATATGCGCAAATCTAGTAACAGATAACGGAATAGAATATGCACAATTATATGATGTTGATTACAATTCAGCAGGAAAGTTATACTATTTCAAAACATTATCAGAAGTCGGAATTAAAATGAAAAACGTAAAAATGAATTTCAAATCATATCAAAATAAAGAACTAGAATTCACATACGACATGGATAATATAAGTGGTATAAAGAAAATTGAATATAACATATATAAATATAATAAAGAGAATGGTGAATACATATTAAATGAAACACCAGTAGACTTTGGACTAGAAGATGATTTAATACCAACAGCAACTATGACAAAAAAGATACTATGCAATCCAGGAAGTAATTGTGAATACGATACAAAATATAAAATTGAAATAATTCCATATGCAGAAGTAGATGATGAATTAGTTAGACTAGATGATGATTTTTCATACGACTACACAACACCAACGCCAACACGACCATTCATATGGACAAAAGGAACATATGATGACACAAATCTAAACTTTAAAATAAGCGTAGTGGATCCATATAAAATGATAGTTGAAGGAAAATACAAAGTAAATATATACGAAATAATGAACGATACTAAAACAGATATAACACCAGAATCAGTAAAAAATAAAGACTTTTCAATTCTATCATTAAACTCGACAATAACAATACCTGATACGAATATAAGTAGTAGAAAAGAATACGAAATAGAAGTAATAACATATATAGACGAACAAAACCAAATACAACCAACCGAAGAATACAAAAAAACATATAGAATTAACTCTCAAAACTTTGAAGGAATATACCTAGGAGATGTATATACAACAAAAAATAATTCAAATCCACAAAAAATGGACATAGTATTCTATAATAGTAATAGATTATATGAAATAGATGAAGTTAGATATTCAATATATAATAGTAATGGATACGCAAAAGATAATAGAATTAACTTCAACATACAACCAACAGATAATTATTATATAATGACATTACCAGAATTACTAGAATACGAAGACGTATACTATATAGAAATGCAATTCTTAAAAAACAATAAAGTAATGAGGCAATTATCAATAGAATACGCATATAAATAGGAGGAACGATATGAAACAAAATAAATCCAAAAACAAGATAACATTTATAATATTTATTATATCTGTTATCTTGATAATCGTACTATTTACACTAGTTATAACAAAAGAACTAAAAAAAGAAAAAGCAACATACGAAATAAGTTCCTCTAGTTTAGTATACGATGAAAACTATAACAATATAGAAATAAAAGAAAATGGAACAATAACAAAAAAATGGAATAACAAATACTATCTTGAAACAGAAAACCAAACATATACATTGGGACAATTTACAGTAGCATATAATCCAAACGATTATAGAATGTATATATATGGAGACTGCTACAAAGTATATAAAAATGGAGAAACAGAAAAATTAACAAAAGAAAATGAAATAATCAGAACAGGTGAAGAAACATTCTATAAAATATCAGATAGAAAATATTTAATAGTTAGTTCAAATATAAAAGATAAAACAAACTCGTTAAATACAAAAGACTATTTAATTGTAGAACTAGATAAAATAGGGAACGCAACATTAATGAATAACGAAATAAATATAAAAACAATAAATGAAATGATATTAGAATGTGGAAAATTTGACTTTGACATAGCAAATGAAAAATTAATATTTGAAAAAAACACAATAGATCTAAAAAAAATAGGTGGAAGTACAAATAACTACGTAAAAAAAGAAACACCACAAAAAGAAACAGAAACAGAACCACAAGAAGTAAAACAATTAACAGAAAAAGACCTAAAAAAACTTGAAAGTGAAATAGCATCAAAAATAAAAGATAATAACTCCGCAATCAATAATAGATTTGGTAACACTGCAGATACAATGGCAACAACAATAACAGATATAACAGCAACAGTAAATACAGTAACAGATCAAGTAATATCACAAAAAAACTATTACAAAACAGTAAAACTACTATCAATAGCTAGTGGAGTAAACTATTTAGATGTAAATTATTATATAAGTGATCCTAAAAACGAATATGAACAAGTTTTCCTAAAAGTAGAAGATAGCAAAGGAAATATAAATACATATAACATAGATAAAGGAAATACAACATATAAAATAATAGATTTAGTTCCAAACCAAGAATATACAGTAAGTCTATGTTATAATTATTCAATGCTTAGCGAACTAGGAACAATTCAAAAAGAAGAAGTTGCAGATGTAATAAAATATAAAACACACAATCCAGATTATAAATTATCAATAACAAAAATAACACGCAACAAGATATACTTTAAATTCCAAGCTGATCCAACATACACAATAGAAAGTGGAATAATCGCATTATATGTCGATGGTCAAAAAATTGGAGAAAGAGAAATAAACGTATCAGAATCGATTAGAGAAAACGGATTTACATCATTTATCGAATACCAAGATTCAGGAAATATTGTTGTACTAAAATTGGAAAACCCAATATATAATGAAGAAATAACAGATTTAGATGTACAAGCAAAATTTATAAATTAAAAGGAGGTAAAATATGGAAAATATATTAGCAGCAACAATGACAGCTATAGGAACAATGTTAGGACTAGCCTTCCTAGGAATAGGGATAGGAATAGGAATACTAGGTTCAAAAGTAGCAGAAGCAGTAGGAAGAAATCCAGAAACAAAATCTGAAGTAGTACACTCTGTAATGACAATATTAATTGTAACAACAGTATTTCTACTATTCTTATTTGCATTCACATTTTTATTATTGTTCTTTAATCCATTAACAGCATGATAGCGATAACAATATCCGTATGCATAGTAATATCTTTAATGATATTACTAATGTTTTTAGTATTAAAAAGAACAGTAAAAATGGTAAATGAGAGTTCAAAAAAATATTTTGTAAATACAATTAAAGAATACGACCAAATAATCGATAAAAAACAAGAAAAATTAATACAAGCAAAAGAACTAACAGAAGTAAAACCAAACCAAATAAAAAAAGAAAAAGAATACATAAACAAAGATGAAACATATATTAATTTAAAAATACCATCATACATAGATGAAACATTCTTTGAAAACTATAGAAAAATAAATGAAACATTCAATATAGACAAAGAAAAAACAATCCAAGACTTCATAAATAAATATGTTAAAGAAGACGAATATATAGAAAACAAAAAATACGAAGACTTAAAAAGAAAATTAAATTTTGAAGAAACATACAAAATGATAGGAATGGATGAAACAGAAAAAAACAAATATATAGAACAAAACTTTAATGAACAAGAAAAAGACATAATCAAAGAATTTAAACAAAAATACAAAAAACTAGATATATCAAAACTAAAAACATACTTAGATGAACAAATAGATAGAACAAGCCCAATAATATACGTAAAAGTAGGAAGCAAATACGAAAACTATGACAGAATAAATCCAAATATAAGAACTATATATGATGATAAAGTATATACAGGTATGATAATAATTTATAAATCTAAAATATATGACTATAGTCTAGGCTGGAGGTAAAAATGGATAACTATGTTGATAACATGATACAAGATAAATTAAACAAAATATCAAGTTCACAAAACATAAATGAAACAGGAAGAGTAACTAAAATTCACGATTACATCGTAGAAGTTACAGGATTAGAAAACGTAAGATTCTTTGAAAAAGTAAAAATTGATAATAAAGCCATCGGATATGTAAATTATATAGGTGAAAATAGTATTGTAATAGCGATACTAGAAGAAAAAGAACCAATTGTACTAGATGATATAGCATATTCTACAGGCGAAAAATGTCAAGCATATTTTTCAACAGGCGCAATTGGAAGAATAATAGATATGTTCGGAGAAGACAAATTAACAGGAAAAAAATTTGAAAATCTATTTGCGTTAAATATAGAAAATGCAACATTGCCAATAATGAAAAGAGGAAAAGTACATACACCATTATATACAGGAATATCTGGAATAGATTTAATATATCCAATAGGTAAAGGACAAAGACAACTAATTATAGGAGATAAAAAAACAGGAAAAACACAAATATGCTTAGATACAATAGTAAACCAAAAAGGAAAAAATATTCTTTGCATATACATAGGAATCGGTAAAACAAAAAAAGAAATAAAAAATATATATTATGAACTATCAAAAAAAGGCGCAATGCAATATACAATAATATTAACAGCGTTCAATGATGAAAAACCACCTGTATTATCACTAACACCATATGTAGGATTATCAATTGCAGAATGTTACGCACAACAAAAAAATGATGTCTTAGTAGTAATAGATGACTTAAAAAGACATGCAGAAGTATATAGAGAAATAAGCCTATTAGTTGGAAAAACACCAGGAAGAGATGCATATCCAGCAGACATATTCTATACACACTCAAGATTATTAGAAAAAGGTTGTCAAATTGAAAACGGAGGTTCAATTACTATATTGCCAATAGTAGAAACAAAAGGTGGAGATATAACAGACTATATATCAACAAATATAATATCAATAACAGACGGACAAATAGTACTATCAGAAAAAAACTTCCAAAAAGGAGAAAAACCAGCAATTAACTATGGTTTATCTGTATCAAGACTTGGAGGAGCAGTACAAGAAGAAAATATAAAAAAACTAGGCTCAAAAGTAAGAAGAGAACTGCTAAGCTATATCGAAACAAGAGATATCTATGAATTAGCGAATTTTGACGATATGAGTCCGGAATTAAAAAATAAAATAAGAACAGGAAAAGAAATAATAGAAAACTTAAAACAATATAAATACTCTCCAAGAGATGTAAAAGAAACAGAAGAAAGGTTTAAATTTATAAATGAATCTTAAAAATGTTGTAAAAGTAATGAATTTCCACTCATTAGTAAGAGTAGACAATGCAAGAAGAACAGCAGAATCATTCTTTATGTCTGAGATAGCTCTAACAGAGATGATGAATAAAATAGTATATAATAAAAACTTGATACTTGATAAAAAAAACTTAGTACCAAATCCAAATAATCCAGTCTTGAATATATATATAGGAAACGATTATGGATTCTGCGGAAACTTTAATAGTGCAGTATTAGAAGAAATAAGACAAGATCATAATGGAAAAAAAATAATAGTAGGAGAAAAAATAAACTATAAAGACGAAAACACACTATTTCATATAACAAAAGAGAACTTTCTTAATAATTTCAATGAAATAGAAGAAATAATACATGACTCAATTGTAAATATGCGATATAGTGAAATAAATATAATTTATAACAGATACTACAGTATCTCTGACTTAAGATTTGTAAAAAATAAAATATTTCCATTAGAATTTGATAATTCAAACGAAAACAAAAAGAAATTCACAGAAGACTATATAATTGAAGGAGATACAAACATAATCTTAAAAAACTTAATATCCTTATACATTTGCTGCCAAATAAGAATAGCAGAATGCAATAGTTGGGCTGCAGAAAATGTAATGAGACAACAGGTAACACAAGAATCAATGAAAAAAATAGATGAAATAAACGAACAAACAGCAAGAGAAGAAAGAAAAGAAAGAAAATATAAAAATTTCCAAAAAATAATCGAAAATTTTAGAAATTTAAAACAGAAAGGAGAATAGTATGGTTGGAAAAATAATATCAATATCAGAATTAAGTATAAAAATACTTTTATCAGAAAAAAATATTAAAATAAATGAAATATTAAGAGTTGATTCAAAATACGGTGACGTAAAATTTGAAATCGTAGAAATAAATGATAATATCGCAACAGCTATACCATTCCAATCTGTAGTTGGATTACATAAAGGAATAGAAGTATATAAAGAAGAAAAAGGGCTTGAAATAGAATACTCAGAAAAAATATTAGGAAGAGTATTTGACGCATATGGAAGAGTAATAGATGAAAAACCTATAGAAAGCATCAACAAAAAAAATGTATATGAAAAACACCTTTCACTACAAGATGTAGATATAAATAGTGGAATACTATGGACAGGTATAAAAGTAATAGACTTTTTCGCACCATTACAAAAAGGATTTAAACTAGGATTACTAGGAGGAGCCGGAGTAGGAAAAAGCGTATTAATAAAAGAACTAATCCATAATTTCTATGAAACCTTCCTATCAAACTCAATATTCATAGGAGTAGGAGAAAGATCAAGAGAAGGAAAAGAATTATATGATGAAATGATAGAAGCAGACCTTCTAGAAAAAATGTCAATGGTATTTGGACAAATGGGAGAAAACTCAGTTGCCCGTTCAAAAACAGTATATAGTGGTTTGACTCTAGCAGAATATCTAAGAGACGAAAAACAACAGGATGTACTTTTATTTATAGATAATATATACAGATTTATACAAGCAAATTCAGAAATATCAACAGAACTAAAACATATGCCAGTAGAAAATGGATACCCAACAACAATGATATCAGATATAAGTTCAATAGAAGAAAGAATTAACTCTACAGAAAAAGGTTCAATAACATCATTTCAAGCAATTTATATTCCTGCAGACGACTTAACAGATGAAGCGGTACAAGCAATATCATCCCATATGGATGGACAAATAGTACTTGATAGAAAAGTAGCAGAAAAAGGATTATACCCAGCGATAAATGTATTCAAAACATACAGTAATCTAATAGATATAGAAAAAATAGGAGAAAAACACTATAATCTAGTAAGTGAAGTATTAAGATATCTAACAAGATATGAAGAATTAGAAGAAATGATAGCAGTATTAGGAATAGATGAACTATCAGAAGAAGATAAACAAATATTCTATAGATCAAGAAAAATAAGAAATTACTTTACTCAACCAATGTTTGTAGCAGAAAACTATACAAGCATAAAAGGAGAAATAGTCTCAATAACAGACGTTTTAAAAGATGTTGAAAATATATTAAACGGAAAATACGATAATGTTGACGAAAGTAAATTCTTATATATAGGTAAATATAATGGATAATAAGATGAATGTAACAATACTATCACTAACACATCCATTGATAAAAATAGAAAATGTATTAGCAATTAGAATAAAAAGTAAAAAATATAACCTTCTAATGATGCCAAACTATATGCCAGTTCTTGGAGAAATAGAAGGAAGTATTGAAATAGAAGCAGAAAATAATTCAAAAAAATACGAAAATATAAAAGGTTATTACATCCAATCAAAAAATGAATTCACGTTGATACTTAGAGGATAAAAAGATTAAAGGAATGATAAAAAAATGAGAACAGATATAATAAATGGTATATTAGACCTATTCGACTTCATACTTGTATTCTCAATTGTAATAATACTACTAGGAGTAACATTAACACTAGCTATAAGAAAAAAAGAAATACAAAATAAGAATATTCAACTATACGGTATGTTCGTAGGATTAACAAATAAATCAATACTTTCCTTATCGATATCAACACTTAGATTTTTATTCGTTTTATGGTGTACATTAGGAAGTAAACAAATAATAAGTATATACCTAATAGTATTAATACTATTAAGTATAATATATCACATAATTAACTTTAGCATAACAGAAATGATTATGGACACATTTAATTCAGCACTTATATACTTCTCACTACTAATGAGTGGATTACTATATAATTATGTTACAGAATTAAACTTTAACATACTGCTACTAATAATATCAATTTTACTAAAAATACTTGTATTAACATATTCTACATACTTCTTTTTTAAGACAATGAACGAAGTATTGAAAAAAAATAAGAAAGGAATATAAAAATGTCTGAAGAAAAACAAACACTAAAAAAATACATAAAATATATAATAATATTTCCATTAATACTACTTCTTTTTATGATATTAATGATAAGAAAAACAATAGATAAAAGAGAATTTAAAGAAACACACTTTTACCAATATATAGGTGGACAAAAAATAGAATATAATGGAAAAATAGTTTTAGATAAAAACGAAAACATATCAGAATTAAAATTCGAAGACGTAACAGTAGAACTAGATTCAACACCAATATATTATGAATCAGAAGACAAACTAAAAGTAATATTTCCCGAAACAATGAATGTTGTATACCCAGAATCAAGCGGATTACAATACAAAACACCATACTTTACAACACTAGAATCAAATGGTAGCTGGATACAAAGTGATAAAGGAAAAACATTTGAAAACTGTTTTATATTCGACTTTAAAAACCTATACTTTTTCATAGATAATACAGTATTAAAAGTAGGAGAAATGGAATATGAATTAGAACCATTTTCATACACAATAGTAGATGAAAATATGATAGAAATATATGACAAAAAAAATAACGAATACTATATAATAGAACCAAACGAAAATGTATACGCAACATCAAACGGTTACACAATAGACTTAAACATTGATTCAATAAAATATGGAGAAAATGAAAGGATATTAATTAGAAATAAAGACTTTTTAAAAAATATTAATTAATTGGAAGTGATGAAATGAGAAAAATATTTGCAGTATTAATAGCGCTAATTGGAATACTTATAGCATTGATGATTACAAATGAACAAAAAGTATTAGTACTAGAAACAAAAAGTAATATATTAACAAATAACTACATAACAGATATATTATTTAAAGAAAAAAACAAATCAGAAGTAATAGTATATCCAGATAACGTTGAAGAATCAGAATACTTATATCAAAATGGAAAAACATATTACGTTAAAAATGATAAAATTAGATTACTAAACAAAGTATTTCCAATATATACTGTAGATAATACAGAAATAATTAATATAGATGAAGATTCAAAATTAATCGATGAAAACTTCAAAATATCCGATAATTATTTTGGTACTATCTTAGCAAATGGCGGTTTATATAATAATGATAAAATAAAAGCAGACGAAAAAGTCTACATATTTTTACAAACATCAAATAATTTATTAATAAACAGCTTTCCAATTAAAATAACAACACTGAATAATACATACGAAATTCCAATTAATAGTATAATGAACATAACATCAAAAGGAATAAAATATTACTATATAGATAGTGATATATTCAGATACAATGAAATAAGCGATGTAGATGCAATATCAAAAGTTGAAATAAATCAAAAAGAAATAATATACAATGATTTATTATTAAATTTAGGAAAGAAAACAATAACAGAAGAAATAATAGAAATAATTGAACCAATAGAAGAACTAATTGGAGAAGAAATAGAGCAAATATTAAATGAACCACAAGAAATAGATCCAATACAAGAAGAAAAAATAACATACATAGAGCCAAACGTAACAATAGATAACTTTGAATCAAATGTATACTCAATAAAAAACAACATATACATATACGATCCAGTAAAAACAATAACATCACCATTAACAGTATTAATAAAAAAAGATGATAAAGTAATATTAAGAAAAAGTTTTTATACAAGTGGGGAAATAGAAATAGGCGGATTAGTACCTAATGAAGAATATGATGTAGAAGTAGAATACACATACCTAGATGAAACAGGAAAAAAACTAATAAGACACTTCCAACCACAAAAAATAAAAATGAAGGACATAAGCGAATTAGAAACAATACAACTAGAAAAAGAAAATGGAAAAATTTATTCTTCAAAAATAGAGATTAATGATATAAGAATAACATCCCCAATAGATAACCAAATAAGACAAGGGGTAAAAAGAGGAATAATAACAATTGATAAAACTGAATACAAAATATCACAAAAAGACCTTGCACTTCTTTTATCAGGCAACAGCATAAACTATACAAGTCCTGAAAAATTAAAATCCAATGAAACCCAAAAATATGAAATAAGACTATATGACATGTACGGAAATGAATTCAAAGTAGAAAACAATAAAGGCGAAACAAGAACATGTAAAAAAGAGCCAACAGTAAAAATAAAAACAAAAAACATTGACATAATGAGTACAAAACTTGAAATCGAATTAGACAACCCTGATAACATCAACATAGAAAATTATAGATACATTGTATACAACAAAGAACTACAAATAATTTCAGAAGAAAACATAGATAATAGCACAATAACACTAGAAAAACTAGATCCATCAGAAACATACATAATTAAAGTATTAGGTAATTATGATATAGGAGATGGAGAAGGAAATCAAATAGATAAAGAAATAGGAAATACAAAATTTATTGTACCAAGCCTATCAAGTCTTGGATATGTAAGAGCAAATCTAGAAACACAAGATATTACATCCGAAGAGGCAAACCTATTAGTAACACTTGATCTAGAAAAAACAGACTATAGATTAATTTATCTAATGTCAAAATTTGAAATAAACATAGTAAATGAAAATAATACAATATATAACTATATAATTGAAAATGAAGAATTAGAAAAACTAAAAAACGGTGAACAAATACTAGTTAATATAAAAGACCTTAAAAGTAATACAACATATGACATAATGTGCAACAGTTTCCTAGAAACACAAACAAAAGAAAACATGGTAAATACATTATCTGACTTAAAAACACTAACAACACTAAAAAAACAACCACAAGTATTAATAAAAAACAAATTTAGTACAGAAACAATGATTGATTTCGACTTATCAATAGAAGATGAAGATAACGCAATACTAAATGGTAAAGTAAACATGGAAGTTAGAGATGAAGAAAACAAACTAATCGCTAGTGAAACAATAAACACAAACGAAGAATATCAAAGATTTACATACAACAAATTAGAAAGTAATAAAAACTATACATTTACTTTTACCGTTGAAGAATTCAATATAGGAAACACAAATGCAACATATATAGATAACTATGAACTAAAAAAAATCACATATCAAACAACATTTGGAATTAATGGACAAGTTAATTTAAATGAAATGATTACAACACCACTAGGAAAGAATCTATACGATTTTGAAAAAAACACAAGAAATCTATCAAGTACAGCAAATTACAGTCTATACAAAAAAAATCAAGAAATTAAATTCGAAATCAGGCAAAAAAGTGCAAGTCTAATAACATTCGCACCAGATATTGACGTAGAACCAAACACAACATATACATTCAGCTTTAATATAGACATGAATAAAAACTATGGAACAACAGGACTATATGTATATGACATAAGTAATGGTAAAAGAACAATATCAGCAACAAATGCAAGTGCTGCTGGAAAAAGGATATATAAATTCAAAACAGGACCAACTACAACACGAATTAGTCTAAGTATGTATATAGGTGGAATAAATACAACATCAGGAAACAACATATTAACAGAAGGTGATACAGTAACATATTCAAATATCCAACTAGAAAAAGGAGACAAAGTAACATCTTACGAACCATTCAATTCAACAGGAAAATATGACGCGACACTATCAGTTAATCTACATGATACGAACCAAGAAATAGTAAACAACAAATACTTTCTAGATATATACAGAAATGGTAATTTCGAAGAAAGAAAAAGATATAGTATGAATGGGCTACATGAAATAATCAATGATCTACATACTATTGAAGTAGAAAAAAATTCAGAATATGAAGTAAAACTATTAATACAAATAGAAGAAAGAACCTACGAAATAGCATACCTTTCATTCACAACAGAAAAAGAAATTAGAAGTATAAAAACAATAGATGACCTATTCAATATGACTCCAGATGGAAAATACATAGTAATAAATGATTTAGACCTAAGAGGAATAAATAGGAATTATACAACAACATTCACAGGAGAAATAGACTTTCAAGGACATAAAGTATTCAGAAATGTAAAAGGCGCATCATCATATATACTAGGAACAATAGGATCGACTGGAGTTGTAAAAAATTTAGTATTAGATATTACAATCGATAATACTGTAGAAAGACAAGATTGGTGGGGCTTCTTCTACGAAAACTATGGAAACATAAATAATGTGATGGTTACACTTAACAGTTCAACAGACTATCCAAATGTAGGACAATCACTATTAATATGGAGAAATAGAGGAGTAATAGATACATTTGTAATTAATACAAAAGAACCAATTCATGGACTAAGAAACTTAGCTATAGTCGCAGTTAATAACTATGGAACTATTAGGAATGGTTATGTATATGGAGCTGGAATTGACGCATCTTACAATAATGAGACAACATCATATAAATACGTTGGTGCTATCGCTGCATACACAGACTCAAATTCATTAATAGAAAATGTATATTCCCTAGCAAACATAAAAACATATAACGAAGGCGAATATAACAAACAAGTAGGAGCTTTAGTAGGAGGAAGTTATAAAGCACTCGTAAAAAACAGTTATTCAGTAACAGATGGAAAAATCGAAAATAAAACAAACGATGTATCAGTAGGATTGGTATCAGGAAATTATATATCTAAAGATGTATATTATGCATCAAATTTAATATATTCAGGAAAATACAGTCAAAAAGTATCACCACTAGCGCTTTCAGACGTGTACTTCCAAAGAAAGACTTTAAACACATATGGAAAATTCAAAATTGATGAAAATGTATCAAAAGGATATTATCCACACGTAATATTCAATGAATGCATGCCAAGACAAGAATTAATAGAACTAAAAAAAGTAGAAGATAGTGATTTAGTAGATATAATTTCAAGCGAAACACTAGAAACATCAGGAGATGAAGCAACTGTAAAAATAACAGTAAATAATCCTTCAGTTGAAGAAATAAAATCAATAGAAGTGAAATACCTTCAAACAGAAATAATTTCACAAGAAGATTATGATGGAAAAAGTGATATAACAGTAAAAATAACAAATCCTCAAAAATACTTCTCACAATATAGTGTAATGTCAATAAGCTCAAAAGGAGCATATAATAAAAGATACACAAGATCATATGCAGAAAATGAAAGAAAAATTGACATAAATCTATATAGAAAAATAACTAATCTAAACGATTGGAGACTAATGAACACATATCCATCAGAAAACTTTCAATTAGAAAACGATCTAGATTTTACAGGAGGATTCAACATAGTAATAACTAAAACATACTCTGGAAAACTAAATGGAAATAACCACACAATAAAAAATATTGAAATAGATGAACAAAATGGATTAATAAACACATTATCAGGAACAGTTGAAAACTTATTTGTTGAAAACTTTAAAAAGACATCAGCAAATACATATGGTGGATTAATAGGACAAACAACAGGATCACCAACAATAAAAAATGTTCATATGACAAATGTAGATGTAAACGGTACTTATTCAGGAGGAATAGTAGGATACGCAACATACATAATAATAAGTGATTCATCAGTTACAAACTTTAAAGTACATATATCAAATACACTATATGGAGTATATATAGGAGGAATAGTAGGATATGTAAATAATGTAGGATATATCCAAAACTGTTATGTGCAAGATATAGATGTAGAAGTTCTAGACACACTAAAAACAACATCAGTAGGAGCAATCGCAGGAAGATTATCAGGTGGAATAATAGAAAATGCATATGCAACAGGAAGAATAAATGCAAATGCAACACTTGGTATAGGAGGAATAGTAGGATATTCCATGGGAACAATAAGAAACGTATATTCATATGTAAACATAGAAAACAAATTTGAATATGTCGGTGGAATAACAGGATTTGACAATACCAGTCCTGTAAATACACTTGTAATAGGAGACTTATACAGCAATTCAAAAGATAATTATCTAAGAAGAACAAGAGGAAATGGAATAGCGAGCGTAACACTTAATAACTATGCTTACGATAAACAATTAGTAAATGGATACGAAACAGAAATTAACTATGGAGAAAGTTTCCTAACGTACGATGAACTTATAACATCAAGCACATATTCAGTAGTAGTCCAACTAGGAGATAGCTTTGATTATAGTGAAGTGGATGAAAAACATTATTTGCCTAAACTATATGGCTCAGATGGTAACCTCCTTCCAAACCAAAAAGACAATACAATAAAACAAGAAACAAATAAAGTAGAAATACTAGAAATAGACCAAGGGATAACAGATGGTAGAGTATACCTTTCAATAGATAATCCTGAAGGCTATGAAGTAGAATCATTAGAATTTGACTACTTAAAAATAAAAAATGTAAATCTAAACCAATATCAAAACGGAAAAACATACATAAATTTAACTGTTGAACCAGAAAGATACTACGATACATATAAACTAGAAAAAATAAACTTTAATATTAATGGACAAACAAAAACAATACGAAAATCAGCACGTATCGAGTTAATGTACTATAAAAATCTAGAAAAATTTGAAGATTGGCAACAAATAGAAGATACAAACGAAAACTATAGACTAGTAGCAGATATAGACTTCGATAATAAAGTAAACATTAATAAAAATATATCTTTCGGTAGATTAGAAGGAACAGATGAAGGACATACACTGAAAAACATAAATATGTCATTTACAGGAAACTATCAAGCATTAATAAAGAATATTTCTAAAAACCTAGACAAAGTAAACTTTGAAAATATTACATTAAGTAACTCATCAACAGGTAATTACTTTGGACTAATACTATATAACAGTGGAAATATAAGTAATGTTAACTTCAAAGATATAAAAGTAACAGCTAGAAACATAGATTATGTTGGAACAATATCATATAATATGGGAAAAATATTAAGAGATATTTCCTTAGAAAACATAAATGTAACTGGTGGTAATAACACAGGTTCATTTATAGGATCAACAACCGGACAATCAATAACAACAACAGAAAATATTAATCTAAAAAATATAACAGTACTTGGAACAGGTAATGTAGGTGGAGCAATTGGATACCAAGCCACTACACATGCCGACTCAAAGAACTTAAACTATAATGTATACGATGTAAATGTAAGAGGTACAGGTAATTATGTAGGAGGAGTATTTGGGCAATATGGCTCAATGAAAAACTCAAAAGCAGAAAAAATAACAGTAACAGGAGTATCCAATGTAGGAGGAATTTCTGGTTATTCATACGACTTCATGAGAAATGTAACCGCACGTGACATACACGTTAAAGGCTCTGGAAATACAATTGGAGGACTCGCAGGATATAGTCTTTATATTTATACAAGTTATTTATTCGACTCAGATGTAACAGGAACAACTACAAGTTCAAATAATGTAGGAGGATTAGTCGGTTACTCACCATATAATTATCCATTAACACAAAGCGGAACAAAAAATGTAACCGTAAAATCATTAGGATCAAATGTAGGAGGATTAAGAGGTAATCAAGGAAGTACAATAACATATTGTTTTGTATATAATGGAATTGTAGAAGGTAAATCAAATGTAGGAGGCGCAGCAGGAAAATTCATACAAGGCTCAATCGCACATACTTCTATAAATGCACAAGTTAAAGCAAATGGAAATAACGCTGGAGGATTAGTAGGATATATAAATAACCAATATACAACAAATGCAAACTATGTTTCAAAAGGATATAATAATATGGTATTAAATACAACAGTAGAAGCCGAAGCAAATGCAGGAGGTTTAATTGGATCAACAGATAAAGAACTATACCCAGGACACTATTATAATAACCTAGTTGTAGCCGATGTATCAACAACAAATCCAAACGGAAACATATCCATATCAGTAGGAAACAACCCAATAAATGCAACACTGATAAACAACTTTAGAACATATAGAAAATCAACATTAAATGGAACAAGTGTTGAAAATATAACTTCAGACTATTTAACAGACGCAAACATGCTTTCATTAGATGAACTAAAAACAAATAGTAGTTATACAAATATGGGTTTAAGCGGAACATACTTCGATTTAACACAACTACCAAAAGGATACTTCCCATTGATAAAAACATCCAATACAGCAATAGTTCCAAATCAAACACCTATAGAACTACCACAAGATAACACACAAATGTCATTCGGAAGAAGCATGAAAATGATGAGCAAACTAACAAGACAAGTACACGAATTACCAAACATATATGTATACCAATCAGATGTAGACAAAATAAATATTGAATTCAGTAAAATTGATGCATATACTAAAATAAAAATATATCAAAATGGAACTTTAAAAGAAGAAAAAGACCTATCAAAAAGAGTATATACATATAAATATGACTTTGACAGCGAAATAACAGTAGAACTAACAGATGGATTAAGCACAAAAACATATACATATGAACCAGAAGATTTAAATAATGAAGCATCTGTAATAAATAATAACTACTACTATATAAAACAAAACAAAATAAAAAGTAACCAAGGAGAAATAGAAGACTATTTCGTAAATATTTATAAAAATATGGCACTGTCAAAAGAAGGATTAATATATAATCTTAACGATAAAACAATAATTGGTAAAATAGATAAAACACTAGAAGAAGTAGAGACAATACCACTATATACATTTGATTATAATGGTAGCCAAGTAATAACATATAAATCATACTCAGAAATGAATGGTAAGATAATCGATTACCAACTAATAGTAAAAAATGGACAACTTCACACACTAGATGCTAATTTACCTATTATAAAGAATTCAATTCTACTTGATAACTATAGTAATAAAAACTACGAAAGCATATTACTAAAAGATGGATATATATATGACCTTAACACAAAACTAAATGTTCCAAAAAACTTTAAAAATTCAAGAATAAAATATATGACAAACAATATATCAGACAATAGTAGTTATGTAATAGTAATGTATGAAGATGGAACAGTATATGGATTTGATTATAGGACAGGAAAAGAAATATTAAACGATAAAACATATATAGATATTTCATTAACAGACTACCTATACAATAGTTTCGTAAAACCAGAAAATATTATGCCAAAAGACTCATCAACGGAATATAAAAATGCCGTAGAACTAAAAGATAAACTTATAATAAATCCAATAGAAAAAGTATTAAAACAAGCAAATATAGGTAACTATACAGAAGCAGAATTAAAAGAATTAGAAATATCAAATAATAACTACCTAATTGTATATGATTACATAAAACAAAATTATGTTGTATATGATAAAGATGTATTATTAAATAACATTAATATAGAAGATAATAACGAAAGAATAATAAGACCAGAAAATAATAAAATAGAAGAAAATATTGATCTATATAACTTCTATAATAATTCACAAAAAGGAAGAACACAAAAAATAATAAATAGAATTATCATATTTATAATTATATTAATTCTTATTATCCTAAGCTTGATAAGTTATTTAAAAAATACAAAAAAACTTGAAACAGAAAACTAGTCTAACGACTAGTTTTAATTTTAAAAATCAATTTTTATTCATCCTCACCATAAGAAAGTAAAGATCTAATTTCCTTTTCGCTAAGAGAATTCAAAACATTATCAGCTTTACCCTCAATCAAATTATCACTTAAAATTTTCTTCTTATTCTGAAGTTCAATAATCTTTTCCTCAATAGTACCACGAGTAATAAACTTAACAACATTAACACTCTTAGTTTGTCCAATCCTGTGAGCCCTATCAGTAGCTTGATTCTCAACTTGAGGATTCCACCAAATATCAAGGTGAATTACAACATCCGCACTAGTCAAATTCAAACCAGTACCACCACTCTTTAAAGTTATCAAAAAACAATTAGTAGAATCACTATTAAACCTATCAACAAGCTCCATACGAGTACGACTCTTAACATCCCCAGCAATCATATAACTAGAAATGTTATTATCATCAAACATTGCCTTAACCCTATCAATAACCATTTTAAAACTAGAGAATATCAAAATCTTATGACCATCCCTAACATAATTAGAAACAGACTCTAAAAGTCTCTCCATCTTAATAGATTCACCCTTATAATTTTCAAAAACAATACTAGGATCAACACAAATTTGACGGAGACGCATTAACAACTGTAAAACCTTAAATCTAGCCTTACCAATGCCTTCAGTAGCAAGAATCTCTTGAAACTCACGTTCACTTTCCTTTAAAACACTAACATAAAGAGCCTTCTGCTCAAGAGGTAAATCAAGATAAACATTATCCTCAATCTTATCAGGTAAATCATGAACAACATCAATCTTCTTACGCCTTAAAATAAAAGGCTTAATCTGATAATTTAAATTACTCAACTTGTCCAAAGATTCACTATCGACATCATGAATACCATACATCTCGCGAAATCTATGAATACTATTTAAATAACCAGGCATAATAAAATCAAAAATACTCCATAACTCCGTGATAGAATTCTCAAGTGGAGTACCAGTCAAAGCAATCTTAGTATGAGCTTTAATCTTCTTAATCTCCTTTGTCATTCCAGCCTGATAATTCTTAATAGCCTGAGCCTCATCAATAATACAAACATCAAAATTCTTATCCTCATATTCGTCATTATCATTACGAATTAAACCATAAGAAGTAATAAAAACATTATACTTATCAAAATCATTAATAATTTCTAACCTTTTAGACTTATTTTCAAAAACAGTAACATACTTTAATTTAGAAGCAAACTTATCAAATTCCTTCTTCCAATTATAAACCAAAGAAGTAGGACAAACAATCATAATTTTAGCGTTCTTATTTTCACGAATAACCTGCTTAATGAAACAAATAGTCTGTAAACTCTTACCTAGACCCATCTCATCAGCTAAAATTCCACCTAAATCACACTTATATAAAGTATATAACCACTTAACACCATCCTTCTGATAATCACGAAGAACAGTGTCATCACTACCAAATTTAATAGAAATATCCTTAAACTTAGAAAAATTCTCAATAAACCTATCAAAAGAATTATCAGTCTTAATAGACTTATACTTATTCCTCTTCAAACTATCAATATACAAAGCTCGATACTTAGGAACCTCAACACTACCATTTAAATCACGAGTAGAAATATCTAAATCATTAAAAATATTACCAAGTTCCTTAATTCCATCATTACCCTCTAAATCAACAATATTACCATTCTTTAACTTATAATAACGTTTCTTCTTCTTCAAAGAAGACAACACATTATCAAGCTCATCCATATCAATATTATCAGTAGAAAAATTATAAGACATAATACCATCAGATCCAATACTGAAATTAGAAGAAACACTACTCTTCTTTAAAATACCAATATTATCAATCTTCTTAGAAGTAAAAACACTATATTTCTCACTTAAAACACTAAGTCCACCAGCTAAAAAATCACCAATATCATCAATCTCATCAATATAAATCTTATTCTTATCAACAATAAAATTAAAATCAACTAAATCATTAATAATAGAAGATTCATAATCAATTTCCCGAACAATATTAGAATCAGTATCAAAATAATCAACAATATTACCCTTATAATCAAACTTAACATTACAAACAACCTTATCACGATTTAAATCAAAATACAAACTAACATTAGGAATACCCGCAACAACAATATCAGTAATTTCCTCATCAATAACAATATCATTCTTAATGCTTTGCAATAAACCATCCTTAAAAAGTTCTACATTATCATTATTAAAAACCAAAGAATCAATAGAATTATTAACAAGAGAAATAATTAACTTTCTATAAGAAAAAGGAATCAAATACATAACATGATCATAAGCAATATACTTACAATTTCCATCAAGAATCTTATAATTAGAAAAATCATCAATAGATAAACTGTAATTATCCTTATCCTTAACAAGATTAAAACAAGTAGGTAATCCATCCTTAATCTCATAAATCCTGCCATAATCCTTAATAGAAAACTCACGTCCATTTAACTTATCAATCAAAGAAGAAAGCTCACGTCCATTAAGACTAAAGGGATCACTTCTATAATAACCAGAATTTCTAGTGTACCCATTAATATATGAAAGTAACTGAGAATCTTCATCACTAAAATAATGAACCTTAGGATCATAAGTAAAATTGACACCAAAACTATACTCATTACCATTAACATAAGAATCTATAAAATTTATAAGCTTACTCTCATTATTAATAACATACTTCTTCTTAATTCCAACAAACAACTTAAAAGAAGGAGTATAAGTAGAAAAATCAAGTTCAACATCAATAAAAACTCTCTCCTTAACACCACCATTAGCACCGCTAAAAAGACTAAGAATGTCATTAGAAATAGATTCTTTAGTAGGAGGCTCCTTTAAAATAGAATCGCCATAATTAATTAAACAAGCCGCAACATGCTTACAAGTATGCTTACTAGAAAACTGTGGACACTCACAATAAAAAGAAACAACATCATTTCCACGAGTAATAATATTTACATCATAATAATAACTAGAATGCTGCGAATTAACCATAAAAATATGAACAAGATCCTTCTTACCCCTATCAACAGTATCATAATAAGAAATATCATTTCGAGAAATAGTTAAACCCTTACTAACAGAATCACGACCAAACAACTTATACGCTAAATCAATAAACTTACCCAAGAAAATCACCTCAAAACACTATTCTAACATATAAAAAAAACAAACACAATAAACAATAAAAATAAAATAAAATAAAGAAAAAAAACAAAAAAAGTATAAAAAACACAAAAAAAATAACAAAAAACAACTTTACAGAAAATAAAAAATGTGTTAAAATATGCAACCAATAGGACGTGGTAGTGTGGGCAAATACAAACTAGTAATATGCATAGATAGAAAAGGGAAAAAAGGAGTATTACTCGAAGAAGGAACAATAGACCAAATAGATAAAATAACCACGTCTTTTAATAATTCAAAAGAATTAAGAACTTTCTACCCAAATCAAATAGAACAATTCGAAGAAAAATATAAACCCGATATAGAATACCTAAAAAATAAACTCAATAAAGAAGAAAAAGGGGATATAACAATTATAGATGAAGAAAGTAAAGCAGACATACCAAGAGAATCAGTAATCTATAGTGAAAATATGGAAATGTTCGAACTAACTCTTAAAGATAGTGAATTTATACAATTTCTAAGAAATGCAGACTATTCAAGCTACTGCTCAATAAATAGATATAACTATGAAATAAACGAAACCACTTCTTGGTTAATAAGAAAAATACCAAAAATATATGAAGAATATAGAATAAAATATAATAAACTTCCATTAAAAACACTATATAAACACCACCTGAAAGAACAACAAATGATGTATAAAATATATAGTGAAATAGAAGAAAAAGAAGAGCCAACAACACTAGAAGCATACGAAATAGAATTTATGAGGGATAGAAACGATAATCAAAAATATAACATTAGATAAACAGAACAAAAACAAAAAATACGTAGGGGGAAATAAAAATGACAGAAAAAATAATATGCGATAAAGAACTAATAAAAAAACTAGTAGGAAAAGATGCTAAAACATTAGTAATACAATACGATAAAAAATCAAAAAGGGCCTTCTATAAAACAGATACAATGCCAAGAAGACTACCAATACATATATCAAGAGTAAAAGACTTATAATTTACTCTTTTTTTAATACAAAAAACACCTATTTATAAAAGATTAAAAATGTGCTATTATATATATGGAAAAGAAGTGGAAAAAATGGAAAGAAAAACAGTATTAATAACAGGAGCGTCACGTGGACTTGGATCATCAATAGCTAGAGTATTCGCAAAAAACAATCATAATATAATATTAAACTACAACAATAGCGAAAAAGAAACACAAAAACTAACAGAAGAATTAAAACAATATAACGTAGAAATCTTACCAATAAAAGCAGACATAACAAAAGAAGAAGAAATAAAAAATATGGTAGATTTATCCATAAATAAATTTAAAAAAATAGATGTACTAATAAATAATGCAGGAATCGCAATAGATACAACATTTGAAGATAAAACAAAAGAAAACTTCATAAAAACACTAGATACTAACCTAATAGGTCCATTCCTAGTATCAAAATATGTAGGCGAAGAAATGCTAAAAGAAAAACAAGGAAGTATAATAAACATATCATCAACAAACGGAATAGATACATACTATGAATATAGCCTAGACTATGACGCATCAAAGGCAGGACTAATATCACTAACACACAATCTTGCCACGCATTATGCACCATATATAAGAGTAAACTGTATTGCCCCTGGATGGATAAACACAGAAATGAATAAAAACCTAGACGAAGAATATAAAAAAGAAGAAGAAAACAAAATACTGCTAAATAGATTTGGAAATCCAGAAGAAATCGCAAAAGTAGTATACTTTCTATCAACAGATGACGCTAGTTATATAAACAATGAAACAATAAGAGTAGATGGAGGATCAATGCATGCATAACCTATTAAATATAAAAGAAGAAACATGGAACTTAATAGAACAAGAAGAAAAAAACATAGAAAAAGAACTAAAAGAAATAGATAAAATATGTGAATACAATAGTTTCAAAGTACTAAAAGCATTCCAAAATAATAAAATATCAGAAGCACACTTTAACGAAACAACAGGATATGGATATAACGATATAGGAAGAGACGCAATAGAAAATATATATAAAGAAATATTTAACGCAGAAGACGCACTAGTAAGAGGACAATTCATATCAGGTTCACATGCACTTACAGTCGCATTGTTCGCACTTCTAAGACCAAATGATACACTACTATCAATAACAGGAAAACCATACGATACACTAGATCAAGTAATAGGCTTAGAAGAAAATAATAGTTCACTAAAATCATTCAACATAAACTACGAACAAATAGATTTAATAGATAATGACTTTGACTATGATAAAATAAAAAAAACCATAACAAACAAAAAAATAAAACTAATAGAAATACAAAGATCAAAAGGATACTCAACAAGAAAAAGCATTACACTAGACAAAGTAGAAAAAGTAATAAAATTCATAAAAGAAATAGATAAAGATATAATCATAATGATAGATAACTGTTACTGCGAATTTGTAACCACAAAAGAACCAACAGAAGTAGGAGCAGACATAGTAGTAGGATCACTAATAAAAAACCTAGGAGGAGGAATTGCCCCTAATGGTGCATACATAGTAGGAAAAAAACACCTAATAGAACTTTGCGCAGAAAGACTAACACTACCAGGAGAAGGAAAAGAAGTAGGACCAACACTAGGAATAAATAAACAATTATTACTAGGAATCTATCTAGCACCTAAAGTAGTATCAAATGCACTAAAAACCGCAATACTAACGAGTAAAGTACTAGAAACAAAAGGATATGAAGTAGAACCATCATATAATGAACCAAGAGCAGATATAGTACAAAACATAATATTCAAAGACGAAAAAAAACTAATAAAATACTGCCAAGGAATACAAAAAGGATCCGCAATAGACTCATACGTAGACCCAACACCATGGGAAATGCCTGGATATACAGACAAAGTAATAATGGCAGCAGGAACATTCACACAAGGCTCATCAATAGAACTATCATGTGATGGACCAATAAGACCACCATATATCGCATACCAACAAGGAAGTCTAACATACGAATATGGAAAAATAGGACTAGCTAAAGCCATAGAAAAATTGGAGGAAATATGATAAAAACAAAAAAACAAAACGATATAGACACACTACTAAATGATCTGGGAATAGAATTAAATATAGAAAAAACACAATTAAAACAAAGAAATAACGGATTACTACTATCAGACGAACAAATAAATATACTAAAAAACTATAACATCAACTACGAACAATACCAAACACTAGAAAGTCTAATATTCAAAATAGAAGAATACATAAACGATGTACAAGGATACATGGACGTAACAGATCTAGACCAAGTATCACAACAACTTTCAGAACAAAACTACTACAACAATACAAATAAATAGAGGTGAAACAATGAAAAAAGCACTACTAATATCAGCAATAATAAACATACTACTTGCAGTACTAGCATACATATCAGATATAACTTTAATATATCCAATAATACTAATCTCACTAGCAGTAATATACATATCATATCAAGAACAAACAATCACATACCTATACAATAAAAAAACAAAAATAACAATAATGGCAATAATTAACTTTATAATAAACCCATTATCAGGAATAACACTGCTAATAGGATTAGATAAACTAAATACAGAATACAAAAATCTAAAAGAAAAAGAAACAATCAAACAACTAACAAAAGAAGAAAAACAAATATCATTACTATTAAACCTAGGAATAGGACTAGTAAGCCTATCAGGAATAATACTAATAGCCACAAATATAAACGCAATAACACCGCTAATAAAGCTACTAATACTTATATTTATATCACTACTATTTCTAATGCTATCATTAATATCAAAATATAAACTAAAAATAGAAATACTAGAAAAAAACTATTGGCTAATAAGCATGCTATTTATAATACTAACAGTTATAGCGAATGGATACCTAGAAACAATATCAACATGGTTCTCATATATAGGACCGGGAAAAAACCTTTATATAGCATTCACATCAATAATAATCGCACTACTATCACAAATAACAAACAAAAAATATGATAGCAAAATACTAAAACATATAACATATATAGGAATACTAACATCAATATTCTTCATACTATTACAACTAACGCTACCAATAGAACTAGCACTTTCAATACTAAATATGATATTACTACTAATAAACATAACAAAACAAAACAAACTAACAAATTACCTAATAATAACAACATCAATAATAAGTACAATATATATACTTGAAAGCACTAGCTTAACACTACAACTAATACTATCACTAACAACAATAATAAACACAATACTAATAACACTAAAAGGAAACATACTAGAAGGAATAATTAGTCCAGTATTAATAACAACAATACTACTAAAAACATCATACGAAATAGAAAACATAACAGAAATACAAAACCTAGAATCAATACTATTAACACTAGTATATGGAATAATATATTTACTAAACATATTAAAAACAAAAAACAAAACATACAGAATAATAATGAACATAATTACAAACATAATATTCGCAGTATTAATAATAGTAAATATAGAAAACAAACTATTACTAACACTAATAACACTAATAATAACACTAACAAGTATAATAAACTATCATAAAAAAGTGGTAGAAGCAGAAAAAATACTGCTACCAATAAAAATAACAACACTAATAATAAGCATAATACTACTAATGCAAGAAATAATAAATCCAGTATATGCACTAATAATAATATATCTACTGCTATTCGGAACATATATACTAACAAAAAACAAAATAAAAAAAATAAGCATAATACTTTACTACATAACATTTACAATTACACTATTTATAAATAAAACAGAAATACTTCCATGCATAATAAATATAATAATGTCAGTAATCGCACTACTTATAATATCAAAAGAAAATAACGATAAACATATAAAAATATCATACATAACACTTCTATTAACACTAATGACAACACTTACATATACAAATATACTAAACACAACAACACTAATAAATAACATACTATTATTATTAATATACATCATATTAACACTCGCAACAATCAAAGAAAATAAAATAAATAAAATTAACTATCTAGCGATTATATTACCTTTAATAATGATGACACAAGACATAAACATAAACTACGAAATAAAAACCATAATCAACTCATCAATATTATTGTATATTGTACTACTTATAAACAAATTCCTATTAAAAAAAGAAAATGATAAAAATGTACTAACAACAATACTAACAACACTAATCCTACTAAACACAATGTTTATAGAATCATGGACAATAGGACTATATGTAGGAATAATCGCATTAACATTAATAATAATAGGAACACTAAAAAAAGAATACAAAGGAATACTAATAGAAGGAATAATAATAACAATAATAAATATACTATATCAACTAAACTACATGCTAAAAGAACTACCACTTTGGATATACACACTACTCGCAGGATTAACACTAATCGGACTAGTAACATATAAAATAACAAAAAACGAAAAAAAATAACCTTATGTCAAAAACATAAGGTTTTTAATATTGCACTAACAAAAACAAAATGATAAAATAAAAACAAGAAGGAAGAAAATATGGAAAGATACAAAGAAATAGAAAAAACAATAATAAAAACATATAGAAAAGAAATATGGTCAAGATTCATAAAAGCAATACAAGAATACGAACTAATAAAAGAAAGCGACAAAATAATGGTATGTATAAGCGGAGGAAAAGACTCATTTCTACTCGCAAAATGTATACAAGAACTAAAAAGACACGGAAAAATAAACTTCGAAGCACACTACGTTGTAATGAATCCGGGCTATAAAGAATTAAACATAAACCTAATAAAAGAAAATGCAAAAACACTAAACATACCAATACAAATATTCGAAAGCAATATATTCGAAGCAGTAAATAATATGGATACAAAAAGCCCATGCTATATGTGCGCAAGAATGAGAAGAGGACACCTTTATAGTAAAGCAAAAGAACTAGGATGTAATAAAATAGCACTAGGACACCACTTCGATGACGTAATAGAAACAACACTACTATCAATGCTATATGGAGCAGAAATAAAAACAATGATGCCAAAACTAAAAAGCGAAAACTTCGAAGGATTAGAACTAATAAGACCACTGTACCTAGTAAAAGAATCATCAATAATAACATGGAAAAATTATAACCAACTAACATTTATAAACTGCGCATGCAAATTTACAGAAGAAGCAAGCATAGACGAATCAAAAAGCAAAAGAAAAGAAATAAAAGAACTAATAAAAAAACTTAGAAGAATAAACGAAAATGTAGACTATAACATATTTAAAGCACTAGATAACATAAACCTAAACTGCGTACTAGGAACAAAACAAAACGGAGAATACAAAAACTTCCTAGAAGACTACGAAAAATAAATATGTTCAAAACTATACTTATGCACATAAAAAAGAAAATAAAATAAAAAAACTTTCTTTTTTTATGTTCAAAACCATACTTATAAACATAAAAAAACAAAAAAATAAAAAAATAAAAAGAAAAACATGTTCAAAACCCTACTTTTGAACATAATAACAAAAAATAAAAAAAGTTTTAAACACAAAAACATATAATCTAATGGTGATAACATGTTTAAATACAAAATATACACAATATTCACACTCATAATAACACTATGTACATTCACATTCGTGAGTGCTGAAGAACCAAAACTTATAGGAAAAACAATATACATAGACCCAGGACACGGAGGAAGAGACCCAGGTGCAATATATAAAGAAACAAAAGAATCAAATATAAACCTAGAAATATCAAAAGAACTAAAACAAACACTAGAACAAAACGGAGCAAAAGTATACCTAACCAGAATAGGAGACTACGACATATCAAAGCCAAACACCAAAAACCATAAAAAAAGTGATCTAGGAGAAAGAGCTAGACTAATAAACGAATCAAACTGCGATATATACATATCAATACACCTAAACTCAGACCCATCACCAACATGGCAAGGAACACAAATATTCTATACAACCAAAAACGAAAACAACGAAAGACTAGCACAAATAACACAAGAAAAATTTAAACAAAATCTAAACTCACAAAGAAAAATAAAACAACTAAAAAACATGTACATGTTTGATAGAATAGAAAAACCAGGAATACTTGTAGAAGCAGGATTCATAAGTAATGAAAATGATAGATATAAATTAAAACAAAAAGAACACCAAAAAAATATAGCACAAACAATAACAGAAAGCATAATAGAATACTTTAAATAAAAAACACAAAAAATACACAATAATAACACAAAAACTGTGATATAATTATACTGGGTGATATAGATGAGGAATAAGATATTCAGAAATCTAGACGAACAAATAAATATTTTAAAAACAAAAAACTTAATAATTGAAGATGAAGAAAAAACAAAACAGATACTTTTAAAAGAAAACTACTTCTTTATAAGCGGGTATAGACACTTACTCATGAAAAATTATAAAGACAAAAACTTCATAAAAGGGTCAACATTCGATGAACTATACGCAATATTTAACTTCGATAGACATATTAGAAACATCTGCTTCAAAAACATACTAATAATAGAAAATAACATAAAATCAATAATAAGTTATCAACTATCCAAAAAATACGGATTTCAAGAAAAAAACTATCTAAATCCAACGAACTATACAGAAGATCCACTTAAGACAAAACAAGTACACGACGTACTAAACAAAATGAGAAAACAACTAGCATTCAACGGAAAAAAACATACCGCAACAATGCACTATATGACTAACTATGGTTATATTCCAATGTGGATTTTAGTAAAAGTATTATCATTTGGACTAATGGCAGAATTCTATTGTATACTAAAAACAGAAGATAAAAAAGAAATAGCAAATATGTATAATATGGAAGAAAAAGATATGGAAGTATACCTGTACCTTCTTGCAAACTTTAGAAACCTATGTGCACACGAAGACATATTATATGACCATAGAACACAAAGATCAATTCCAAATAACCAAATACATAAAGCGCTTCAAATAGAAAAAATAGAAGAAGAATATAAATATGGAAAGAATGACCTATTCGCACTAATAATAATATTTAAATACATGCTAAGCAAAGAAGAATTTAGAGAAATGATAAGAGAAACAAGCTACGAAATAGACATACTTGATGGAAAAGTAGATACAGTACCAATAGAAACAATACTAAATAGAATAGGCTTCCCAACAAATTGGAAAAAAATAATCGAATATGAGGTGACAAAATGAAAGATAAAATTATATATACCACATCAATAATAATATCATTCTTTATAGGAATAATAGGAACAGTACTAGTAATAAAATATGCTCCAACAAACGAAAAAATAATAAACACACAAACAGATAAAACAGTCAGTATAACAGAAGAAAATACAATAAAAGAATCAATAAATAAAATATATGATGCAGTAGTACTAGTAGAAACATACAAAAATAACACCGGAATATCTTCAGGAACAGGATTTGTTTACAAAAAAGACGAAACAAATGGATATATAATAACAAATCACCATGTAATAAACGGAGGAAACAAATTCACAGTAACACTAACAAATGGAAACGAAGTAGAAGCAACACTACTAGGAAGCGACGAATATTCAGACATTGCCATACTATCAATACCACAAGACGCAGTAATACAAATCGCATCACTTGGTGAAAGCAAAAAATCAGAAATAGGAGACACAGTATTCGCAGTAGGATCACCGCTAGGCAAAGAATACATGGGAACCGTAACAAAAGGAATACTATCAGGAAAAGAAAGAACAATAACAGTAGAGTCAACCACATTCTCACAAATGATAGAAGTACTACAAACAGATGCAGCAATAAACCCTGGAAATAGTGGAGGACCACTAGTAAACATAAATGGAGAAGTAATAGGCGTAACATCGATGAAACTAGTACAAAATGAAGTAGAAGGAATGGGTTTCGCAATACCAATAGAAATAGTAAACTCATTAATAGACCGCCTAGAAAAAGGAGAACAAATAGAACGACCACTCATAGGAATAGAAATGACAGACGTATCAAATACATATTATCTATATAGACAAGGAATAATAATACCAGAAGATATAGAAAAAGGAATAATAATAATAAAAACACAAGAAAACTCTCCAGCACAAAAAGCAGGACTACAAAAAGGAGACATAATACTATCACTAAACGATACAGAAATAGAAGATACAGCTCACTTCAAATACATACTATATAAATACGAAGTAGGAGATACAATAAAAATAAAATATATGAGAAATAATAAAATACACGAAACCACACTAACACTAAATAAAAAAGCAGAAAATAATTAAAAACAAAAAAAATTTCAAAAAAAACGAGGGAAAGAATATACTTTTAGAGTATATTCTTTTTGGGTGGTTAAAAATGAAATACATATCATATAAAGAATCAAACATAACAGAAAAAGAAAGAATACAGAATAACCAAAACTACATAAAAACAGAACTAAAAAAACAAAAACAATACTTCGAAAACATGTTCAAAGATATAGATGAAAATATAAAACTAGACGAAGAACAAATAAAAATAATACTAACAGACGAAGATAATCAAATGGTGATAGCAGGAGCAGGATCAGGAAAAACAACAACAATAACTGCAAAAGTAAACTATCTAATAGAAAAGAAAAACATTAAAGACGAAGAAATACTAATAATATCATTCACAAACAAAGCAGTAAACGAACTAAAAGAAAGAATAAATAAAGACTTTAAACATAACGTAAAAATACAGACATTCCACAAATTTGGATACGACATAATAAAAAACAATCAAACACCACCACCAAAAATAGAAATAGAAAACGAAAAAATAATCAAAAACTACATAGAAAAAGAAATACTGACAAACAAAAAAGAAATAAAAAAACTCATAGACTTCTTCCTATACTACTTTGAAATATCAGAAGAATACACAATAATAAATGACTACCAAACATATAATAACTATAAAAATAAAATAAAATATCAAACACTAAAACAAAAAATAGAATATATAGACAACCAACACAACACAACTAAAACAATACAAGAAGAACAAACAGAAAACATAAACGAAACAAAAATTGCAAACTACCTATATATGAATAATATAGAATATCAATACAAAAAACCATATCAATATAATGAAAACTATGTACCCGACTTTACAATAACAGCAAACAACGAAACATACTATATAGAACAATATAACATTAATCAATATAAAATTTTTAAATATAAAAAAAATATACACAAAATAAAAAAACTACATAAAAAATACAATACAAAACTAATTGAAATATACCAAGAAGATATAATAGAACAACTACAAAACCAATTAAAAAAACATAAAATAAAACAAGAACAAAAAAATATAGAAGAAATATTTAAAAAATTAATACAACAAAACGATAAAACATACAAAAAATTCACATTACTATGTAAAACATTCATAACACTATTTAAATCCAAAGGATATCAAGAAGAAGATATAAAAAGAATAAAAATAATAGATAAAAGAACACAAATATTTGTAGAACTCATAGAAAAACTATATAAATACTATCAAAGAACACTAAAAAAACAAAATAAAATAGACTTCGATGATATGATAAACGAAGCAGATAACATAATAAAAACAAAAGAAAAAATCACACTAAAATATAAATATATAATAATAGACGAGTACCAAGATATATCAGAATGTAGATATAATCTCATAAAAAACATATCAAATAAACTAAACAATAAAATAATGGTAGTAGGAGATGATTGGCAATGCATATACAGCTTTGCAGCATCAAACATAAACCTATTCACACAATTTCAAAAAAACGTAGAACATTGTGAAATACAAAAAATTACCAAAACATATAGAAATAGCCAAGAACTAATAGACATAGCAGGAAAATTTATACAAAAAAATAAATATCAAATAAAAAAACACCTAATAAGCAACAAAAAACTAAAAAATCCAATAACAATAATAAAATATAAAAAAAACAGCAAACAAAAAAAACTAATAGAATCACTAAACTACATAATAACAAAATATGGAGACAAAAAAACGATATTAATACTAGGAAGATACACATTTGATAAAAACGAAATAATAGATAACAAAAACATAATAGAACAAAATAATAAAATAACATATAAAAAATATCCAAAAACAAAAATAGAATATATGACAGTACACAGCGCAAAAGGATTAGGATACGATAACATAATAATACTAAATACAAAAAATGAAACATTAGGCTTTCCATCCAAAATAAAAACCGACCCAATACTAGAACAACTAATAACGAAAGATAAAACAATAGAATACGCAGAAGAAAGAAGGCTATTCTACGTAGCACTAACAAGAACAAAAAATGAAGCAATAATACTTACACCAAAGAATAATAGCTCAATATTTGTAGAAGAACTAAAAAAATACAAAAATATAAATAAAAAGTAATAAATAAAAAAAAAACAAATAAAAATAAATAGGTGGTAAAATGAACCTAATAATAAAAGGATTTATAATAGGAATAGGAAAAATAATACCAGGAGTATCAGGCTCAATGCTTGCAATTACACTTGGAGAATACGAAAAAATAATAGAAACAATATCAAATTTAAAAAAAACAGACCTAGAAAACATAAAATACCTAACCAAAATTGCAATAGGCATAATACTCGCAATAACACTAACAAGTAAAATAATTGTAAAAAGTTTAAACACATATTATTTTGCGACAATGTTACTTTTTATAGGCATGATTATTGGTGGAATACCAAGTATAGCAAAAAAAATAAAGTTAGATTATAAAGATATAATAATATCAATAATAACAATAATAATATTTATAATAATGATAAAAACAAAAAAAATCCACAACCATCAAATAGAATACACAATAATAGAATTTATAAAACTTATTGGAATAGGAACAATAGATGCATTATCAAGCATAATACCAGGAATAAGTGGGACAGCATTACTAATGCTTTTCGGTTATTATGATATAATAATAAACACATTTTCGACAACATTAAACCTATTATATGTAAGACAAAACATGTTCATATTAATACCATTCATAATAGGATTCACGAGCGGAATGATAATAATATCAAAAATAATAAATATACTATTAAAAAAACAAAAAAATAAATTAAATATAATAATAACAATTTTTATGATAATAACAACAACAATACTAACAAAAAAAACAATAGAAACAAATGCGACAATCATAGAAATAATAATAGGAATAATACTAGGAATACTTGGAATAATAACAACAATGAAATTAGAAAACAAAAAGAATACAAAAAAAAACAAAAACATATAATTAAGCGAGGTGACAAAAGATGAAAAATAAACTGCCAAAAGTCTTCGCAAATAACATAACGAAAAAAATAGAAAACAACGAAAAAATATACACATCAATAAATAAACAAAAAGAAATAAAACAAACGACTCACATATTAAAAGAAAAATCAGAAAAACAAGAAGAAAAAGAAAAGACAAAAAAGAATAAACAAAATAACCAACAAGAAACAATAACACAAAAAATAAACAAAATAATGAATACCAAAGAATATATATACAAAATTCCAGTAAAAATAACAACAAAATCAAAAGAAATATCAACAAAAATAATAGGAAAAAATAAAAAAAACCTAATAACAATTAACAATGAATTAATAAAAATAGAAGACATAATAAGAATTGAAATAAACAAAGACGAACAATAAAAGAAATAATAAAAAACAGAAAAAACGAGAAAACTCGTTTTTTATACACATTCAACATAAGTATCTTGTAGGCATCTTAAAATACAAACACAATTTAGATTAACAGTGAAAAATGAATTAGTAGCTTCATACGGATAAGTTTCAGTAGTATCAGTATTAGGAATTAAAACTCTGAAAGTAGCGCAACATCCATCAATCTTTTCAACCCTAAAAATAGTAGATGTAGAAGTCTCAGTTGGACTCTTACTTATAGGCATATTTAAAGGAACACCATTACTACCACAAGTATAAAGCATAACAGGCCTAGTATTACAACTTATAGAAGAAACACTACAACCAAGAAAACCTCTGTCACAAGTATCTAAACAAGAATCACCACATTCAGCATTTTGTTGTAGAATATTAATTATAGATAAAATTTCAGAAATACATTTGCAATCATCAGAAATATTATTACACATCTAAACCACCCCTTCTTTATTTCTAATATAACATATTCTTTACACAAAAAAAGGTGTAAACAATAACCTAAACGCCATAAATTTCAAAAAACTATTGAAAAAATAATAAAATTTTGTTATCATTATTGATAGAATAAGAAGGAGGCCATACAGTATGAATATGGATAAAATAACAATAAGTAATTTACAAGGAGAAAGTGGGCTAGTAAATGTTGTAAGATATTTTCAAAATAATGGGCAAGAATACCTAATATATTCGTTAAATGAAGTAGATGAAGCAGGTTACACAAGATTATATGTAGCAAAAATAACACAAGAAAATGGAACATATAGTGCAGAAACACTAAATGATAATGAATGGACAGAAGTTAAAAATCTTGTAAAAGTAATAGTTAAAGCAAACAAAGAAGGAATGCCTGTTCCAGTGCAAGACATAGATACAAATAAAATCGCAAATATATTATTAAAAGATAAAAAAGTATTTAAACTAAATGCCCCATTAGTAAATGATTTATCAGCAAATAAGAGAATAGTTAATAATAATCAACAACCAACATTTGAACAACCAGTACAACAACCAACATTCGAGCAACCAATACAACAGCCAACATTTGAACGACCAGTACAACAACCAACATTTGAACAACCAGTACAACAGCCAACATTCGATATACCAATGCAACAACCAGCATTCGAGCAACCAATGCAACAACCAGCATTCGAGCAACCAATGCAACAACCAACATTCGAACAACCAGTACAACAGCCAACATTCGATATACCAATGCAACAACCAACATTCGAACAACCAATGCAACAGCCAACATTCGATATACCAATGCAACAACCAGCATTTGAACAACCAGTACAGCAACCAACATTCGATATACCAATGCAGCAACCAACATTTAATTTTAGTGAAAATATGAGTACAATGAATTTTGATGCAGGTACACAAAATAGTGAATCTCCAGAAGACTATAAGAAAAAGTACGAAGAAGAACAAAATAAAAATAATGAGTTACAAGATCAAATAAATAAATTAAATGAAGAAATATCAAAACTAAACGAAATAATAAATAATGTTAAAAACTTAATAGAAAAATAAGTCGTTGACTTATTTTTTTTGAAAAAAAACATATAATTAAAGAGAAGGTGAAATATGAAAAATGCAATAAAATATTACTATGATTTAAATGCAGAAAGTATTCACCAAAATAAAAAGAATTATAAATTTAAAATCAAAGGAATAACATATATATTATGTATTTGCACAAGACCATATGAAGAACTAAACGAAATATATAACCTACAAATATACCTAAAAACTATAGGCGCTTATACACATGAAATTATATTAAACAAAGAAAAAAGAATAATAACAAATATAAGTGGTATACCATATGCACTATTAAAAATAAAAACAAAAAATAGAAAAATAAACATGGAAGACATAGTAGCAATATCAAATATACCACTAAATATAGAAAAATATCCAAAGCTAAAAAGAGGCACTTGGTACAATTTATGGTCAAAAAAAATAGACTATATTGAATATCAAATAAGCCAATTTAAAAAAAAATATCCACTATTAAGAGAAAGTAGTGATTACTATATAGGAATAGTGGAAAATTGTATAACAATGTTATCGGAAATACAAAACGGTAATGAAATAATAACAATATCACATGATAGAATTAATGAAAACACAAATACAGATGATTTTTACAATCCATTAAACTATATACTAGACACAAGAATAAGAGATATAGGGGAATATATAAAATCAAACATTATAGAAAATATTAATAATCTTGAAAAATATATAAAAGATCAGAAACTAACTATAGAAGAAATCAAGAAACTATTCATAAGAATAACTTATCCGAGCAAGTATTTAGATACATGCGAAAAAATACTAAATAATCAACAAGAAGAAAATGAACTACTAAAAATTATTAATAATTCAAATATATATGAACAAAATATAAAAGATATATATGCTATTTTCAACAGAATGATTGTTATGCCTGAAATAGAATGGTTCAAACAATAATTCTAAATATTAATAACACCTTTTACATCAGGAATCTCATCCTTTAAGACATTCTCAATTCCTTCATATAAAGTAACATCTAACATTCCACATTCAGCACAAACTCCTTTCATGCTAACATACACGATGCCATCCTCAAACTTTATAAATTCAATATCGCCACCATCACTCAATAAATATGGTCTTAAATTATCAATAACATCGTTAATTTTCTTTTCAATATCCATAATATCACCAAAAACAATTATATATTAAATAATATTTTAAGTAAAGAAATAATTTGATAATTTACATATAAAAATATTAATGATATAATAAAAACAAGAGGTGCATCATGACAAAATATAAAAAAGGAAAAATAATTAAAGGTGTTGTATCAGGAATAGAATCATACGGTGCGTTCATAACGTTAGATGAATACTATACAGGTTTAATACATATTTCGGAAATATCACATGGATTTGTAAAAAATATAACAGATTATATGAATATAGGCGATACAATATATGTTGAAGTATTAGAAGTCGATAATGAAACAAATCACTTAAAGCTTAGTATAAAGAATATAAAATACAAGCCACATAAAATTAAAAAGAATAAAAAAATTATAGAAACTTCTCTAGGATTTAAGACATTATCATATAAATTGCCAAAGTGGATAAATAACAGTTTAACCACAATAAAAAAATAAAATAAAAATTTATAAAAAATATTGACAAACAAAGAAACAGATGGTATAGTTATAACTGTCTGATTGATTTTCCGGGCGATTAGCTCAGTTGGTTAGAGCACCTGCCTTACAAGCAGGGGGTCATAGGTTCGAGTCCTATATCGCCCACCATTATTATGCCGGAATAGCTCAATTGGTAGAGCAACTGACTTGTAATCAGTAGGTTGTGGGTTCAAGTCCTATTTCCGGCACCACTTTGTTTGGAGGGATAGCGAAGTGGCCAAACGCGGCAGACTGTAAATC
>Ga0247611_10001730_pt1 | contig 38253 bp, 43 predicted proteins | sample 177DNAGHGhighgp2_FD_192422 | JGI IMG/M metagenome (GOLD analysis project Ga0247611, IMG submission 192422) | Sheep rumen microbial communities from Palmerston North, Manawatu-Wanganui, New Zealand - 1770 DNA GHGhigh gp2 | ecosystem: Host-associated > Mammals > Digestive system > Stomach > Rumen... | reverse complement strand
CGCGACGTAAAATAAAGAGGAAGGAAGGATACATTATGTCTAAAAAGAAAAACATTATTACACTCTCAGCAAGACCACACGATTTATTCTTATTGTGTGAAGGAAGCGATGATTACGTTGGAATTCCATGCTTAAAGATCAATGTAAGTTTTCCATCTGTTATCTTTACTTCAGAAACTACAGACCCTAATTTTCAGCAAACAGATCCAAGAGTTAAGTCTATAAAGATTGGGGCTACAGATAATCATTACTTCTTGATGTTCCAGAGGAACAAGTTTGTGATTACTGATAGTTACAACAAGGTAGCAGAGTTTGCTTCTACTAATCCTATTCCTTTGGGCAGGTTAATTGAATCAGATTTATCTAATGAAGCTAAGGCTGAATTCATTAGAGGATTAATAGCTCTTGCTATTACAAACTTCTCTATGACTTTAAACAAAGGTCAGTATTCTGAATGCGGATTAGATTTTGATTTTAAGGGTGGATTCACTTATAACAACAGGGGAAGTATGATAGACCAGTTTGCTGATGCTATGATGGTCTACTTTGATATCTTCTCTAACGATGGTAAAGATTATTCAGTAGAAGAACTTAAGTGGTATTATGCTAACAGAGGTATCAATGTAAATGATGGTACATTTACTCATGTTTATATCTTACCTAAGATTGCTGAAAGAATGAGAATTGCAGATCCAACGATGGATAGTAGAATGATTAATGCTTGATTAATATTAAGGAAAGAGGAGGTCTCTCCTCTTTCTTTTTTGTACTTTTTGTTGAGTTGAACACTTAAATAATCGATAAAATAAGGAGGTTAACTATGAGAGTGAGAAACCTTTCCTGCCCTTATTGTAAGAAAAGAACAACAAGGGATAAGATGGTAAATCATATCGAGTATAACCATTCTGATCAACTACCAGAAGGTTTTACTCCTTTACGAATGACTTTTCACGTTGCTAATAATAAGCCCATAGAATATAGAAGACCTTGTAGGGTTTGTGGAAACCCTACAGAATGGGACGAAAATAAAGGACGTTATAACTTACTCTGCTCTAATCCTGTATGTAAAGAGAAATATGTAGCTAAAATGAAGGATAGTATGGGAGATAAGTATGGTGCTTATAGACCTACAGCTACAGCAGAAGGATTAGAGAAGATGCTTGCTGCTAGAAAGATATCAGGTAAGTATAAATGGTCAGATGGTACGATATTTAATTACACTGGTTCTTATGAATTAGAGACTCTTAAGTTTATGGATGGTGGTTTAAATATCAAGTCTGAAGATCTTATGGTTCCTGGTCCTGTACTTGAATACGAGTACAATGGAGAAAAGCATCTCTATATCACAGATATGTACTACAGACCTTATAACTTGATTATCGAAGTTAAAGATGGTGGTAGATCTGTAAATAAGAATAAAGAGTATGCTGAAACTAGAGCTAAGCAGATGGCTAAAGAGAAACATGTCATTCAGAATACTGATTATAACTATATCAGATTGACTGATAAAGATATGGGTCAGTTAATGGCTGTATTAGCAGATCTTAAGTATCACTTCGTTGAGAAGGATAATGACAGAGTTATTCATGTAAATGAGAATACTCCTGTTGCAGCTATAGCTCCAATGGTTAGTTTCAATCCAGATAAAGATGTAGTGATTATAAACTATATGAAGAAAAAGACCTTTGTAGATGATTCTGATTATGCTATTGCAGATTCGCCTAAGTTTGATACTGTTTACACTAGAGATCAAGATGGTATTCTTCGAAAGAAAGATAAGTCTGTTCTGTTAGGTTCTTATTATACCCCTTATATCATTAGAGGTAGAAGAGAATCTATTGTAGAAGCTTTGTATGAGAATAGGGATAAAGAAGTTAGCAAGAACTTTATCTATGAGACTGCTTTTGGGCACCCTATGTATTCCAAGAACCAGTTACAATATGAAGCTTGTGAAGAATATACAGATTACTATCAGGACTTAGAGAATATCAGAGAGTCCTTTATTTTTAATGAAAAAGATATCTATTGGAACAAGGATAAGTTTGATTCAGGCGAAATCAATCTCTGTTTCATTACAGGGCATAGTGGCTCTGGAAAATCCACAATGGCTCATAAAGCGGAGAAAGATAATGTAGAAGTATATGAGCTGGATGATCTTATCTGGAATAAGATGAGCTATACTATGGAGAACTTTAAAGAATATGGTGATATGTTCTACTCCTATTTCTCAGGTCAAGGTAAGAAGTTCTATTATACAGTAGAAGATGTAGAGAACGGAACTGTTAAACCTGTAGGTGACGATTATGAGAAGCTTCTGATAGATGACTTTATGGGTTATGCTATAAAGTATGCTAATTCTCATAAGGATAAAAAGTTTATCATAGAAGGTGTTTGGTTAGTAGATTTCTATGAGCCTAGTGCTCTTAAAGATTTTGCTGTTTATATCAAAGGAACCTCTCTATTAGTATCCAGATGGAGAGCTGCAAAGAGAGATAGTAAAGATGCTCCTAAAGGTAAACGACTTATAAACAGATTCAAGAACTTCTTTAACTGGGCTATATGGCAACCTAATATTGATTTCGAGAGAGATCTTAAGAAATGGAGAGAGTATTATTCTAAACTTGAATCTTCTGTTAAAGAATCTGTGGTTGAAGAAGCCGCTCATGATCAAGAGATCAGTAAGCCATATTATATTATTGCTAAAGACGGATCTATTAACGCTTGTATAGATCATAAGGAATATTCTAAACCTATGAGAGCTAGATCTTCTATGCTTATTCTTAAAGAGATTGGTGGAAAGCTTTATGTATATCTCAGAAAGAATAAAGGTGAGGATCTTAAACACGATGGAAAATATTCTGCTCCTGGTGGAGGATGGAATAAATCTGAAACTCCAATGGATGCTGCTATTAGAGAAGCTCAAGAAGAAGCAAGAATTAATGTAGATCGTGTAAGATTCTGTGGAACTCTTATAGAGTATCATGATACAGTTCATAAATGGGTTAAGGATAATGTAGAAAATCCTAATGATTGGTGGTATGGATATTATACAAAGATCTATGTAGGATTCTATGCTGGAAAATATACAGGTAAAGTAGCAGATAGAGATAAAGAATCTTCATTTATTAAAGATGGCAACTTCTATCAGTATGACGATATAGTATATGATATTCCTGGACCATATGCTGAAGCTATAGATCTTTACATTCAGGGTAGATCATTAACAGAAGCTGCTACTGAAAAAGATATTGCACGAAACCAGAAGCTTGAACCTATATTTGTAGTTAATACCTTTACAGGTACTTGGGATGGTAAACTTATAAAAGCAGCTGCTGGAATGAAGTATTCTCATGCTTTGATTTCTTTGAACTCCAAACTATCTCCAATGTATTCTTTTGACGAAACAGAAGTTCCTGATCCTAAAAATCCAGATAATAAAAATATGTATAAAGGTCTTGTTATAGATCACTTTGACAGATACAAGAAGGATATGAGTTTTGGTGATATGAGAGTTATAGTTATTATGGTAACCAAATCTACTAAAAAGAAGATCGAAGAGGGTATCAAGTATTACGTTGATAGAATAGATCAAACTAAGTATTCCTATAAGAAACTAATTGGTCATATTATTGGATCTAAAGAGTTCTCTAGCTTTGGTGATATGGCTATGGTTTGTTCTGAGTTTGTAGATACTATTCTTAAATATGCTAATATTGATATTTCTGGTAAAGCTTCTGCTAATACTAGACCTGACGATCTTTCAACTTTCCATGATAAGAATAATTTCTTCCAAGTATATGAAGGAAAGATTTCTCAATATAATCCTAGCAAGATAGATAAAATGATCGATAATCTTAGAAACAATACCGAATATAAAAATCTTAAGTCTCAGACTAAGAATTCTATGAAGAGTCCTTTTGATCATGAGCTCGGTAGAGAAAATCTTATTCCTGGAATGGTTAAACGTGGTGGTAAAGCTGTTGCTAGAAGTTTCAGCAGAAAGAAAGTTCTTAAAGAAGATGGTACATTTGAATATGTAGATGAAATAATCGAAGAAGGAGGTGAGACCGAGAATGAATGATGCTTTTATCTTAGACGTTGCTGATAATCTTAAAGATCTTGAGAAAGACTTTAGAGATTGGCAATCTTTACAGTATGATCTGAGAAGAAAATCAGATGATGCTTGTATGCAAAAGTATGGTCTTACTAACACCCAATTCTATAATATGCAGAGAGCTAACTTTATCTATTACTCTGGTTGGAAACTTCAGCATGAGATAGCTAATATCAAGCTTACAGATGACGATGGAAATCCTGTTCATACTCATAAAGATAATATCCCTCCTGGATGTACTGTATCTGGAGAGATTAATGTACAAGCTGATAAGATTCTCATGAGTAAGAGAGTTGAGCAGATGGACGATGAGTATACCGTGATTCCTGATTGGTTAGATCCTGAAGTTCCTGATTACACACTGGAAGAACTTATAACTCACTATAACAGATATCTTGAGGTTACTCAGGATCATAAAGATATTTCTAATTCGTATTCTCTTTCTATCTGGGGAAAGTCAGTTCCGGATATGTTTATCTATATGAAATCTAAATTTCAAAAGAATCATTCTGACAGTATGGATGATCCAATATCTATGGAAGAAGCTGCTATGCCTAAGTTTACTCCAGACTTAAGTGATCAGGCTCTAAATAACTTCAGAGATACTATAGCTATGGAATCAGCAGACGATTTACAGTTACTTGTAAGGAAACTTGATTGTCTTTGTCCTCATAAGAGTTCATTATATGAATCTCATGTACTTGAATCTTATGGAGATAAGATTAAGATTGGAAAAAAGACTTACAGAGCTGATATTCCTGGCGTAGTTCCATTCCTTCAGTACGATGAATATGTAAACAATCCTAATGGTATTGATACTAGAAAGATTGTTGGTGGAATGTTCCCTTATATTCTATCATACGATGAGAAGCCTGTAGAAAGATATCATGAGCTAGAAGAAGCTTATAGAAACGGTGATATCAACAAGATGCTTGAAATGGGTTGGAATCCTGTGGTTAAACCTACGATGAAAACTCTTGAGGAGGCTAGAGAACGTCAGATTAAATATCTGGATGAACATTATCCTATCAGGATATATGATATATCTGATTATACTACAGCTATTACTCATGAAGCTTTATTTGAAGCCGAGATGGAGAAAGAAAAGAACGGTGAATCTTCAAAAAGTCTTAAGCCTATCTATATTATTCTTTCTACAAAGAGTTCTGAAACTGTATTCTCTAAGGTTAGTAATAAACTCTTCTATGATAAAGAGTATAGCCACGTTGGGGTAAGTTTTGAATCCACAATGCAGAATATCTATACATTCAGTTCTGTAGGTAAAGCTAATCTTAATAGAATGAGAGTAGATAGTATAGATGATTATAAATACGAAACTGGTACTGTAAGGATTATCGGATTCTTTGTTAGAAAAGATATTTACAATAAGATGAAAGATGCTATGAGATTGTATATGTCTCAGCAGGATAATTCACCATATAGTTTCGATAATGCTTTTGCATTGGTAGCGGATACTCCTAGGCTTAAAGGAAGATCTCTTTCTATGATCTGTGGTAGTTTCTTAGACTCTATGTTTAAGATAGCTAATGTATATGATCAGCTTGCTGGTATGAAAAACCCTAATGCTAAGATTCATTTCTATATTCTCTTTACAGGTAATCCTAAAGGATATAAGTCTAGAGAAATAGAGAAGAAAGTTAAAGTTCTCCAGAAGAATCTTGATTTCAATACATTAAATTTCTTTGAGCCTGATTTGGTACTTGGAAATATTCAATATAAGCTTTTAGAGAATTTTAACATAAAAACGTCTGATAGTAGGATAAATGCTGTTCTAGAGCAAATCCGAGAGATGCTGACTCCTACAGATGCCTATTTAGAGGCTTCTACAATAGATCCTGAAGTTGAAATACAAGCTATTACTGATTCATATAAGACTTTAGGAACTTATGGAGATACAGAAATAGAAGGTATGAAAAGAGAAGTAGCCCATATCATTTATTCTGTTACAAGACTCAACGATTATAAGTCTAATATCAAACCAGATGATCCAAAAGTATCTTCAATTAATCAAGCTATTGATCTTGGTAAGAGATGCTTCTTGAACTACATTGGAGTTATAAAGACGATGGAGAATGATTTTGATATAGAAGAATATATTAAAGGAACTCCATATGCAGATGAACTTAAGACAATTGATAGGAGTATGTTTAAATATGATTCCTCAAATATCACTAAGTAAAATCTGTTACAATTGTATACTATATTATTAGAAATCAATGTGTCCCTGGGTAAATTTATACCCAGGGACTAACTATTCTATACAAGAAATCAATTTATTTCTTTGGAGGTTGCTATGGGTAAAGAGAAAAAGATTACTAAACAAGATATACTTAAATATAGAGGATATAAATTCTATAAAGAAAAATCAGATGGATCTTTTGAAATTCTAAGATTCACTGGTTGGATAGAGTCTGACGATGGTGAATTTAGTTTGTCTGTTATGAATGTTGACACCAAGTTCAATTTTGAGATTTCATATAATGAATTAAAAGAGAATTATACTCCTATTAAACCAGAGGGTATAGCTTCTTTCAATATCGTTTATATGGATACAACCAAAGATAAACTGAAGGATGTATTAATCCTTATGTATAAGTCTATAGAATTAGCTATAGGACTAAACGAGCCATTCTTGGTATGCAGACAGTCTATTAATGACTTCTTCTCAGACTTTGTAGTTAAAGATGTAGCTAATAATAACTTGGTTGGTGTATCTTGTACAAGAGATAACTGTCCTACTAACGTTGATTATAAATATCTTATGTCTTGTTCTGGTATTCAGAGATCTGATATTATCAATTATTACAAAGACGATACTATGGATGATCTATTAGAGTGTCTGGATGTAAGCAAATATGACAAGGTCTTGAATCAGTTATATGAAGATCATATTCCTTATGCTAAAGATATCATAGCAGCTCAGGCTGGTAGAGTATCTGATGGATGGTGTAGAGATCTTAAGACATTCTTACAGATCAATAATGTAATGGCTGACTTCAATTCTATGAACAATATTATAGGAATCGACTTTAAGCTTTCTGAATATCTTGAGACTAGAGAATCTGGTGTAAAAGAAATGACAGATCCAGCAAGATTATTCTTGTCTGAAGTTCTGAAAGTTAATGTGACAGAGACTAGAGTAACTGAATATAACTACTCTATCGATATGTCAAAATTTAACAATGCTAACTATACACTAATTAGAGATAAAGAAAATAAACTCTATATAGTTGTATATCTCCAGAGTGGTCAGTTCCTAGAAGACGAACTCAGAGAAGAAATAGATAAGCTTGATGTAACTGACAAGCTTAGACTAGCATATTACAACAAGTACTCAAAAATGGAAAAATAAAATTACTTTTGGTTACATAATATACAAGGGTAGATCAGATAGAAATTGTTATAATCTAGTAGATATGATTCTGTAAGGTAAAGAGTCTTAACTCTGTATAGTTATTGGGCAGAACAATCACAGGTCGTAATGGTTCTATCTATTCTATAAACATTCTAAACCATTTATTTACTATTATTTAAGGAGGACATGAATATGTCAGAAGAAATCAATGTAAGAGCAGACCAGGAGCAGAAAGAGGAGACAAAGTCTCTGCTTACAATCACCGAGCACGATGAGTTCGATCCTATTGTAGGCGTAAAGTACTTATCTGCAAAAGAGTTCTGCGAAACTGTATCTTCAATCTTCAAGGTAGTTTTCGGTGATTATGAGGGCTGCATTCTCAATGGTATTCCTGGTTCTAACCAGATTGAGATCAAGCTGTTCTTCAACCACACAAAGGCTAATGCCGATCTGCCTATGTGCTGCAGCAAGGAAATCGACGAGGCTGGTACACAGAATGCACTTCTTGCTAAGACTCGTAGATACAATGCTCGCATGACAATGGGAGACAGATATTTTGTTACTGAGGAAGGTAAGGCAACTCTTACTCCACTCCTTATCAACAACAAGTCTCTCCTGAACGCAAATGGAACTATTAACTGGGGTAAGATCTGCAGTGAAGTAGCAGATACATCTGCACCTCAGTATGCATTCGAGCCAATGAGACAGCAGTATACAGCTATCTCATTCATCGATCCAGTTAAGCTTATCGAGCTTATCTATGGAACAGAGTCTAAGGACGCTGCAGGTGAGGACCACAAGTGGGTTTATAACCTTAGAGTAATCAACTCTATTCCTACACTTGCTCCTCTTAACAACAATCCAAACAGCCCTATGAACTGGATGCTTGGTGTTGATAGAATCAGTGAGGAAGAGACAGCTAAGCTCGCAAGACGTTATGGTCTTTCAGTAACCAGTGGACTTGAGATGGTAAGATAATTATCATTGAAAGTTCATTAGGTTACAAGAATACAATATAGGGGAGGGTCAAACCTCCCCTATGTTTATTTTTAATCTTAAAGGAGATATAGCAATGGCTTTTGATCCTAATATATCAGTAAGACCAATTAAATTTGGTGATTTAGACGCAACTTTCGATGAAAAGGGTTCAACCTTTTTAGCTTTAAGACAGATTCAGTGGTGTAAGGATGGTGAAGAACCAGATGTTACTCGTTCTAGATTAGAGTTAAGAAAGTGGCGTGTACAAAGCGATGGATCTGAGAGGGCAGATAGAGGATTTTCTTTCTTAACTCCAGAAGGACCTCATGAATTAGCAAGAGTATTAGTTCATGAAGGATATGGGAAGACTGGTGATATTCTTAAAGAACTTAGAGTCAGAGATGATTTTAAGGAATCAGTTGAACATATCAACGACGATGAAGTCGTAGGAGATGGAGAATACTTCGATATGAGAACTCTTATGGAGGAACTTCCTGCTGAAGAAGAGTCGGAGGAATCCGATGAGTAATTTCACCAATCCATCGGTAGAGAGTATCATTTCTAGATACTTTGTCAGATATAACCGTTTGTCTGGTGCTATTCCATATGCATTTTCTGAGGTTAATTCTAACGTCTTAAATATCTATGTAGATCTCTATGGTCTATTCAGAACTATTTATTCCAGATCATATCGTACCAACGTAACCGACTATGTTGCATTTACTTCTAGTATAGTGAGTTTATGTGCTCACTATAGAACTTTCTTTAAGAGTAGAGGAGTTCATACCAAGATATTTTTGATATCTTCGTTTAACACTCCTAGCTTTGTAAAAGCAGAGTTACCAGAGTATAATATAACAATGGACGATAAAAGATCTAATAAAGTAATTTCTGATATGATGGATTTCAACTTAGGATTGTTAGATATTTTGTGTCCATATTTACCAGACATCTTCTTTTTAAAGACAGAATTTGAATCTGCTGTATTAATGTATGAGATCATGAATAGAGAAGGAAATATTCCGTCTCTTATACTAACTACAGACTTATATCCATTACAGCTCTGTACAATGAAAGATAATGTAGCTTTATTATGGCCTAGATGGGCAAGATCAGAGAATGGTATGGTAGAAGATATTTCTGCTATATGTCCTCCTAGAGGGCATTTTGAGCACGAAAAATCATTTGCCTATATAATTCAACGGACAAACGGTAAAACAACGTCTGACACGATTAGGGGTGCTGTAATCCCCTCTAATTTCATGCTTCTAGAAGCCATGAATCAATTCAAAGATAGAGATCTGAAAGTTTTATTAAATGTAAAGATCGCTTCTAAGTTGATTAATGAGACTCCTGGAGGTTTGGAAACAAAGTTATACCCACAAGATATATTCAATAGATTGAAAGCGGAAGAAACAGCTGGGTATCATTTAGACACGACCATCTTCGATAAGATACAAGAAAGATTCAGAGCTTTAGATTTAAGTTTTCAACACAATATCTTTAAACAAAACATTGAGTGTGTAACCTTTCATTATGAGAACTTATCTGATCCTGACGCTTTGAACTTAATAAACTCTAAGTACTTTGCTAACAATCCACTCGATCTATTGAGGTTATAATCCAATCAAGGGAGGTGGATTTTTCCACCTCCCTTTCTATTCTCAAAGGTGGTGAGTATTTATGAACAGTGAAGAGAATATAAAGCAGCGAGAGAATTTACAAGACACTATAGTTGATCAACTGTTAGCAACGAATCCAACGTTAACTACTAGACAATTAGAAGACTTAAAACACACGTTGAATTATACTCTTTCTAGATATTCTGTTGTAGAAGATGAGCAAACAACTAGTTTGTTAGAAGCTCAAACAGAGAATGCTAGAGTATTAAGAATGTTTATAGATGCGAAGCGCGTTGAGGGGAGGTCCGATTCTACTCTTTATAATTATGCTAAAGAGATGTCCAAGATATTTCTAGCGATTAATAAGTCCTATAAGTATATCACTACTAAGGATATTCGTGAATATATGTCTTGGAGAAAAGATACAGGACAATTAAAGCCAGCAAGTATGGCTAATATGAGACAGTACTTAATGTCATTTTACAAATGGTGTTTCCGTGAGGAACTCATTACTCGGAATCCTATGGACAGAATCGGTGTCATTAAATTGGACCAGCATGTGATCCAAGTACTGTCAGATGAAGAACAAGAAATAATTAGATGTGCATGTACATCTGAAAGAGATAAAGCTTTAGTAGATTTATTGGCAGGAAGTGGTATGCGAGTATCCGAATTATGTGGACTCAATAGAGAAGATGTAAATTTCCAAGAAGGAACTGTAAAGGTTTTTGGAAAGGGATCTAAGGAAAGAATCTGTTATCTAACCGCAAGGTCTAAAGTTCATCTTAAGTGGTATTTAGAATCACGAACAGATAACAATCCAGCTCTATTTGTGTCTGAAAGACTACCCCATGAACGTATGACACGAACTGGAGTGGAATATGTCTTAAGGCAGATAGCAAAGAAATCTAAGATTCCAACAATTAGACTATATCCTCATAAGTATAGATCTACATTAGCTTCTACTATGCTTAATAAAGGTGCTGATATTGATACTATCTCTCATGTATTAGGACATGCTAATATAGCAACAACAGTACAGCATTATGCTAAAATGGAAAATGAAAAGCTCAAATATGAGCACAAGAAATATGCTAACCAGTAAGTTAAGTGAATGGAGTGTCATAGCTCCACTCACTTTTATTTTGTTATAAACACAATAATACTAAAATTATGGAGGAAGATATGGCAGTTCCATTTACATTTGTCAATTATGATCGTATTACAGATAACTTACTTTGGTTAGGAAGAACAGGTAATGGTGAAAGTGTATATCTTAAGTTTGTGGTGGATTTAGTTAAGTTAGATCAATATAATAACGAAAGACACTTTCATTCGGAATCCAAGTTCTATAGTAAGAAACTGCAGAGAAATAGTCAGAGTATAACCAGAAACTATAACTGTTATTTTGTGCTTAATGCTGGTATTGATAACATAGGTTGTGTATTAAGACCTTCAGATGTTCAGTTGCTGAATATGCTTATAGAATCTAATATCATGCCATGGTTTATGGGAGAAACTAGAATATTTGGAATGAAAGGGGATACGATGAGAGTATTAGGAGATTATGTAGAACAGACTATACCTCTCAATGAACGTTCTTATATTAAATTCATTCCAGTAGTTATTACATTTGAAGATACTAATTCTTATAAAGAGGGAATTAGATTAGAATTGAACGATAGAAACACATGTGTAGATTTAACAATAGATAAATTCTTAGAGTTAGTTTATATATTGAGAAATACTGATATGATTAACTTAGCTGCAGCTATGATAAATTATGTAAAGATTCCTCCATATAATATTAATGTAAGAGGTGAAGGAAAATCTTATGGTGGACCAGGATCAAGGATCGGTAATTTCTTTGATAAGTAAGGAGAACTTATTATGAAGTATGCTGAAGATATAGTTAAAGAAATAAATGAACGTGGACCAGTTAAAGTCCCAGAAGGATATGTAACTGGTGAAGACTTTGATATATGGATGCATAATCCCTCTAAGGATAGTAAAAATTCTGATAACCAAACATCCAAATAATTATAGTTAGTCCTATAGGAGGGAAAGTTTTATGGACAAAAGAACAGCTAAAATTGTTAATCTTGAAGAAGATGCTAAAACAAAAGAAATTATGCATCAGGTTAATGATCTGAGAGTTGCAAATACTCAACTTAGAAGACAGACAAAGAACAGAGGAATACCAACAAATGTAAGAGATGAACTTTTTGCTACTATAGATGAGAACAATGAACTTATTGAAGAGCTTCTTAAGGATATCAATAAGCCTACAATAGTTCCTATAACTGAAGCTCCTATAGTTGCAAACCATAAGTATGAGGAACACTCTTCTTATAGTAGAAACTCAGTTAGATTTTAATATTAGAGGTGGAGAATTCTCCACCTCTATTTATTTTTAATCGGTATTTTCTATTTTACCTTCCATAGAAATGTATAGCATATTATAAAAAGGAACAAACAGATACTCAGATTCTGTTTTTATATGAAATCCTCTAACATCACCTGATATTATAACGTTAGTAAAAGTTTTTTCCATACCTGTACTAAATAAAACCTTTATCAATCTATATTTTTGTCTCATAAAAACTCCTTTAGTATTCTTTTGCAACTCCATCGTTTATAACAATCAATGGGTAAGTCTGTCCAAGGTTTATATTTTTTGCAATCATATTCTTTGTATCAAGAGTTACATCTTCCATAAACATTGGATCAAGAGTTGGAGCATTAGGAATAGGCTGACCTGTCTTGGTATTCATTACCTGGAACCATCTGTTGCCAGTAGCTGCATCAAATACAACACACTGTTTAACATCTGGATTATGTTCAAGGAGCATCATATTCTGTTCAGGTGTAATATTAGCCATATAGTTAAGATATCCCTGATCAGCTTGTCCAGGAGCTACTCCATCTTCAGGAGCTCTTACTATTCCTAAATTACCTGTATTTCCAATAGGCTGCTGAGGAACCTGTTGGTTAAAGTTAATAGGGTTCTGCACCATATTCTGATAAAGATCCATAATAAGCTTATCGTCTCCCATACCAGCTTCAGCATCTTTACGATCTTTTCTGATCTTATAATCCATATCATTAGCCTTAGTGATACAGTTATTCATTTCTTTAATAGCACTAATCTTAGCATTAAGCAAATCACTAAGATTGCTAGTTAGTCCTACCATTACATTATAACGGTTCTTAAAAGTTCTATTATTTCTTATGGCATCAAGTTCATGTTTAACTTCTGATGCTACCATATCTACCTGATCTATTGTATTCTTGATCAAATAAGCTGTTTCTGAATAAGTTGCTAGTGTAGAAGATTCTTCTACTGTACCTTCTGCTTTTACTATTTCTGCACCATTAACAGTTCCTACTTCATTCTTTCTAGGACGACCTCTTTTCTTAACAGGTAATCCTACATCTGGAACAGGTCCATTGTCTATAGTAACTGTCATTTTGCTTGAATTAGAATCTTCTCCGATAGTTGTGAAATTAATCCCACCTGGCTCTACAACCACTTCTGGTTCAGGCATTCTCATGGGAGGTACAGGTTGATATTGTGGAGCTCCATACTGATTCTGCATCATAAAATTCTGTTCTGGAGGGGTAATATTTCTACCCATAAAATCAAAAGTCGATGGCATATTCTCGCCTCCTTTCTAAGATTATTCTTATGTGTACGCTCGTATAAAAATATCTTATTTTTAACCTCTATATAATTATATTTCTAGGAGGCGTTGTATGAAAGAATATAAGAACTGTAAGTATTTTGAGTCTTTGTGTGATATCAAAGATCATCCAGTAGTTGGATTTTCAAGTAAAAATCTGGTTGCTATAGGAACTATTGGGAAGCTCTCTATACCAATTGATACTGGAGTGCCAATGGATGAAATTATCAATGCTGATAATCCATCTGAAATGATTGAAAAAGTTAGCAAAGAGACTATTGATCTCTTTGATGCTAGTTTAAATAATAAGGAGGAAGAATAATGAAGATTACTATTAAACCAAAGGATGATGCGCAGTATTCAAAAAGCTACTACAGAATCAAATGTGTCAAATGTGGAGCTGAATTTATCTGTAGTTCAGATGATATAAGTTCTGAGAGAAGACCTAATGGCACTAGATGGGTTGCTTGTCCTGAATGTGGTGAATGTATTTACTGGTCACCTGATCATGTAAATAATTCTATTGAGACCATAAGTGAAGAAGAGTTTAAAAGTCTTAAAGCTGAGTATGAAATAATCAATGAAGTAAAAGAAAATATCGAAAAGGAGAATAATTAATATGATTACTGTTTTGAATCACGGAAAGTACTATGATAAAGAGGCTGAATATTACAGATTCCGCTGCAGCTGTGGATGTGATTTTGTTTGCTCTAAGTGGGATCTTAGAAAGGATAACTTCTATACTCCAGATAAGGACAAACAGTATGTATCATGTCCTGATTGTAAGGAGAAGAATTTTATTAGTACATCTGGTTTCTTGATGCCTATAAATGGTTTCAAAGGATCTAAGATGGTTATTAACTCTAAACTTGTAGAAACTCTTACTGTAGAAGAATATAATGAGCTTACTAAGCCTAAAGAGAATTCTACAGAAGATAATACTGCTGAGTAAATCAGTATTCGATTAGATAATATAATAAAGGAAAGGAGATGGTATATTGATTGAGAAAGTTTTGAAACGATATCCAGCAGGTAGTGATATAACTCTTCTAAATTGTTTCTATCAGTTTAGAAAGAAAGATCCTATATCTGGAGCTTATTCAGATGACTTTATTGTATTATTAATCAAAGATAATACTACAGGTAAGAAGGATCACTTCATTATAAATAGACCAAAGTATAAGTTCTATACAATTAAACCAGAATATGAAGATAATAGGTATAATAAACTATTTATCGAAATAGATAAATTAGATGAACATGAGGTTGAGTTCAATAAACTAGAAAAAAGTATAGCAACTTTACTTGGACGAGAAGCAGATTATAACGATGCTTTATCTATTGGAGATAAGGAATCTATAAGAAAGTTACATGCAGATCCTAGAGTATTCAATTCGGATCAATCTATAGAAGATAAATATAGACATGAATTCAGTAAGTATTATCCAAACAACGTAACAAAAATAAACAAAGCCTTCTTTGATATCGAGGTAGATGGAAGATATATAACGACTGACTTTCCAGAACCTGAGTTAGCCGAAGCTCCAATCAATGCTATAAGTTTATTCGATGAACGATGTAATAGGGTTATAACGTTCTTATTGAATGATCCTCATAATCCTCTTATAGCAAAGTTTAAACATGATTATGAAATTGGAGTATTTACAGAACAAGATATTCACAACTTTGTACAAGATGCTGTTGGTGGATATAAGAAAATGGTTAGAAATAAGCTGGATTATACCAGCTTTGAATTAAAGTTCTATGATAATGAGTTAAGGTTACTAGTAGAATTCTTCGAAATGGTAAGGGAATTGGATCCAGATTTCATAGAAGGATGGAACTCTAGTGCTTTCGACTGTAATTATATTATGCATAGAATTATTAATCTAGGAGCAGATCCAGCGGTAGTAATGTCTGATCCTACATGGAATAAACCATACTTGAAGTTATATATAGACGAAAGAAATATAAATGACTTCGCAGAACGTGGTGATTATATGAACGTCTGTAATAACACTGTATGGATGGATCAGATGATACAATTCTGTTCCAGAAGAAAAGCAAAGATGGGAAGTTTCACCAGCTTTAAGTTAGACGATATTGGACAACTAATGGCTGGTGTTAAGAAATTAGATTATTCTCATATAACAACAAATCTATCAGAATTACCATATCTTGATTATAAGACATTTGTTCTATATAATATAATGGATACTGTAGTTCAGAAATGTATAGAGAATAAAGCTCAGGATATAGAGTATATATTTGCAAAGTGTATTGTGAATGATACTTCTTATAAGAAAGGTCATAGACAGACAGTATATCTTATAAACAGAATGACCAAAGAATGGTTCAAATTGGGATATGTTATAGGAAACAATGTAAACAAGTGGAATGAAAAACCACCAAAGTTTGCAGGTGCTCTTGTAGGTAATCCATTGTTAACTTCTGATTATGCAAAGATTAAATTGGATGGTAATCCTATACTTGTCTGTGACAATCTGCAAGACTACGATTAACAACTGATAGGGTATAACTATTAAGGTCGTAGTAAAACTTCGTGAATTGCTGGAACACCCTTAGAGCTTTAGGTACCAAAGTGTGACAATCCTAAAGATTGGGCAACCAGCAGCCAAGCCTTATACAAGGAAGGTTCAACGACTATCGAAAGCATAACTATGGAGAAATACTATAGTGAAGAAGTGAGTAGAGTACACTGTGAATAAGCCATATAATTTCATATATGGCTTATATCATTAGTGGAAGCGCGAAGCATTGTATACATGGTGATAGTATATACAATGAAGATATAGTCTGTGATTATGTGAAAGCATAATTATATCATTAACGATATAACGATAAGTTTAAATCGTTATATCCTTCAGTGATGTTGGAATTTAATATTGCCCCAAATACTCAAATTGGTAGGATAAACATATGGAATCCTACTAAAGGAATATATTCTCACAAGAGTTATCCTGTAAAGAATAGTAAGGGTGAAATCCAAATGAAGAATAGTAGTAGAGTTCTTCCTGAGGGCACTTATTATCTTAGAAGGGATAATGAGGATAATAACTTTGTAGATGTATATAAGGACTATAAGTATAAGGAATATCTTGGTAGGTTGTTCATAGATGGTCCTAATGCTAGCAGACAACCATTTATTAAAGAAGAGTGGACTATACAAGAAGTTAGAATATATGATCAGGAGAATGCATTCAATACTGAGCATTATATGAGAGCTGGAGAGTTTATAGAAAATCTTGTAAGCGATAATATCATTGAGTTTGGTAAAAGATGGTTAAATCTTGCTGGATTTGAAAAACTAAGTATTGATATGCAAGAGTATTTTGAGAAGTTTTATACTTCTTATAGTGCTAATGGTTGGTACGGTAACGTTCATTATTATCCAGAGACTCAAGAATTGGTAGAATGTCCGATTACTGATATGGGTAATAGAAAAGCTGAGAAAGCGATCAACTTCAGTTATGAACCAGAAAGACCTTTTACATTATATAGAGATACTAAAGCTAATAATGTAGATATTAGAAAGATAACGGAGAAATAATATGGATCAGATAACAGAAAACATTCTAACTTTTATCAAACCATTTATAGCTGAAGCAACAAAAACTGGTGGCGGAAGATATGAGGGTGTCTTATATCAATCATATCTGTATATTCTTGTAGAAGGAGCTGTACTATATAAGATAGATCTTAGTGGTTCAGTGGATCCCATGATTACATTTCCATTCAATAATATGACAATTACAGATGGAATACTATCCCCTAATAACATGAATCCATATTACAAGTATGCTGAGATAAATTCAATCATTTCACATACAAGTAATATGGTATATCATGATCCAGATCTTCAAGATGACCCTAATTTCATGGCATTGGCTACTGCTAAAGCTTCAGAAGGAGCTGGATTCTATTTTATCAATACTTCTATATCTACTATATGTACCACTGTATTCCCAGGATTACCTTATTTACAAAAGTCTGATTCTGTTGGATTGAAAGTGTATAATATAGGAGATGGAAAGTTATTGATAAACTATACTGTATTCAAGAAAAAACTAAAGGTTGCATATGAGATCTATTATAAGATCATTAATGTGAATTGTCCTTTAAGATAAGGAGTTGAATATTATGTATAGACAAACTAATCTAGATAATTCATTTCAATTAAGGAATACAACAGAGATGGGATACTTGTCTAATGACAAGTATCCTACTCAAAATGAAGAGTATCTTGGTAAATATATATGCGTTAGACATAAAACAGAATACAATCAGATGCTGAATCAGAGGTTCCATATCCCTGAAGGAGATTTCGATGAATACATCTACCCAGAAAACAGTGGTAGAAGAAGGTTCTTCCAAATTCTCAGATGGGATACTGAAGAACCTTTTAGAGCTATTCTTATGAATAACTCTGGTGAAGTCATAGTTACATACACAACACAGCTTGAGAATGATCTATATGATCTTGTAGGTAGTAGAATCTATAATGCTACCACAACAAGAGCTAAAATGAAAGATTATGAGTATCTAGTACTCAATAGAACTTATGATCCTGATTTGTTTTTTGACAAATTATACTATGAAAAGGTAAATTTCATAGGAATACAAGACGAGCCTTACTTGGGACTACAGGTATGGTCAGAATATGATACAGATTTATCATTAGAGAAGAACGATCAAATACTTCAGAATAGAAACAAATACGGTAAACTTCCAGAATCTACAATGAAACAAATGGTTAGAAGGAATCCTAAGCTCTATTCATTGCCAGAAGAGATCTTTAATAGCTATCCTCATTATTATAGTTGGAGAGATAAGAGTTTTGCTGATAATTCTAGAAGAGCTATTAATAAAGGATATATTATAAGAGCTGACAAACAGGGTTCTGTAGAGCCAGAATTAGTAGTAATGGAAGTATTATCAAATGATTCTGTAAGATTTGTAACTCAACATGAAGCTAGATTCTTCTATAATACTGATAATATGATAACTCGAGATCCACTTGAGTTGGTTAGGAGATATATTAATAAGTGAAAAACTACATTTTAAAATATACATCTTATTCGAGCAATATATTTCCAGGAGATGCTATAGATATTAAGGTTGCTTACTTTGCAGGTATTCAATTTTCTTTAGAATATAACTCTTGCTTTATATACTTCGATGTAGTCACATCTGATAATAGACCAATAGTATTAAGCTTTCGTATGGAATGTGAGTCGGAAAAAGAGTTTAATGATACCTTGGCTATGTATAGTCATCTGTTTATTAACGGTATAACAGCTGCTGTTAATATTCCTTCTCTCACTGCAGTGTCTTGTTTCTATAAACAGACTACCAAGCTAAATGTATATTATCAGATATACGCTTTACAGCTCAATTCAGACGATGATCGTACAATTTTTAAGATTACTATGGATAGAAACATTTTCTTCCAGATCATGTTTATTATGAATAAGGTAAGAAACTATGATAATCTATCCTGTAATGGTAATGCCATTATGCTTAATAAGTTTAATTACTTCAAACCTGATATAGAGTTAGTAAAACTTGCTCACTACACTCCACATATTACAGCTTTACAGAAATTGTACTGCTCTAAACCTAAATTTTTCGATAAGGACTTTATATGCTATTGTATAGTAACTTTCACTAAAGATATGAATTCTTTAAATCTTTGTTTTCCAGTGAGGATAAAGAATATATACAGAAAGTATAAGTCTAAGTTTACATTAGATATAAAGAAGTTTGAAGAACAGATGGAGGAAAGTGATATACCTTCTTACTTTATTACAGATGGTTTTCCTGTAGAGTATAGTCTATCGGCAGATATACCTATGTCTAAGTTCATGTTTGTAGGAATATCTGTACACTGCAAAGGTGAGAATAAATATTTCAATATTCCTGAAGATATGTTTGAAAATATTGGTAAGTTATGTATGGAAATCCTTGAAAAATAAAACCTCCCACTAGGAACTTGCCTAGTGGGAGATTCTTTAAGGAAATTATTTTTTAAGTAGGCAACATATGGAAAGATCAACAACAGTGTGTTTATAGGGCTTAATAACGATACCAACAGCCAAGTAAATATCATTATTATTATATATGTTGTTTATCATTGTAAAAAATTACATACATATTATCTTTTTTGTCATATATTCGCTCACAAAAGATGTAAATTTTTACTCTAAATTATCCAGATTAACTTCTTAATAATTATAAAATAATTAGGAGGTTATCTTTCATATGAATAATACTATTACTTATACAAACGATGGTAGCCTTGAAAAACAAATTAGACAGAAGAAGATTATACCATATATGGTTTTTCCCAATGAGAAGTTCAAAACAAACAAATGGTACTATAGTTTCTTTTATAATACCATATTTAAAATTCTAGATCATAAGTATAATAAAGATGGTTCTTTGGATTATGCTTATACTATGTCAGACGACGGAAATTATGCTCTAATTTCTACAGATATTGATTCTTTAGAAGATTATTCAGTATCCAGGGATAGAAGATCTATATACAAACTAGATATAGTAAACCATGCAGAATCATTTACAGGAGCAGAGATAATATATTGGTTCTTTATGAATGATATAGACGCTTTAAATATAAAGTATCAAGGATTTTGGAAATATGTGGATAGGTATTCTATAGATAGAGTGTCTGATAGAGATAGATATTATGTAAGGGCTAAGCTTATTGGTAATAAGTATATGGATTGTCAGATTATTAAGGATACCAGTAAGCAAGAGAAAGAGCGTATTATTATGAGTAAGATTTTTGATAAAGAAGCTACTAAATATATGGCTAACCTTAAGAAGAAAGATGTTAAACGTATGCAAGAAAGACATGATATTAAAGAATTTGACAATAAAGATTCCTCTGAGACATGAGTCTCAGAGGATCATTGTTTATTCTTCAACAGGAGTAGCAGCTTCCTCTGTGGTATTATCTGATACTGGAGGATTCTCTGCTGGTACTTCAGCTTCAACTACATCTATTTCACCGGAGTTACTTTCAAACTGACCAACTTCTCTAAGGTTCTTGATATAGTTGATCATAACTCTATTAGATCTGAAATAGATCAGGTAGTCAAACTTCTCTTCTCTGATATTGAATCTCCTGATAACAAGAGTTCTATATACAGGAAGTTCAGCCATAATATAGTTAGCAATCTTAACCTGTTGTTCAAGATCAAGATTGTAGAAGTCTTTGATAGTCTCAGGAGTTAATCCTGGAATATTTACTGTTCCTTCCTTGTCACAGTAGATTATAAAAGAAGCCACCTGTGATTGTCCGTCATATATTCCGTCAAAAGCTTCTTTCTTATAAATATACTCACTGATCAAAGCATAATCAGCTGTCGTAGGTTTAGCAGACTTTACATTAGGTGTAAATCTGAGTATATGAAGATCACTCTTCTTATTGAGCATCTCCTCGAGTTTCTCAGTATCTATCTCAAAAGAAAACATATCTGAAAGGTTTGCCTTTGAGGTTGTACTAGCTTTCTGGATTAATAGTTTTAGCTCTTTAAAATCGATCATAATAGATCCTCCTATAAAATATTTTGGTTATAATATCTAATATAGTATTGTTAGATAGATATTAAAATTATACAAAGTTATATCTAGAGGGATGTTCCCTCTAGATATAATGTATTTTAGAAGAAAGCCTCACCAGAATCTTCATTCTCACTGAAATGCTTCTCGATATGATTACCGTGAGATATAACGTCATGATAATACTCATCGTAGTTAATACCAATTTCATTCATGATAATCTTATATCTACTGAAACAATTCAAAATATGTCTATACTGATCAGGTGAATGCCTAACTTTGTTTCTAATACCATTGTCAAAGTTAAGAATTTCCCAACGTAGACGAGTGATCTCTTGGTCTTGCCTATCTAAAATAATTTTATCTAGAGCATCCTTTTGTCTTTTCTGTTCAGCTTTGATCTCAACGAACTTCTTGTTGACATCTTCTTTGAATAGAGCGAGTTCAGTTTCCATAGAAGCATTAAAAGATTTGCCTAGATATTTAAATATAGCTTTGATTGGGTTAAACTTGATACCCGGCGTAACATCTATAAATATTCCCAGGAACAGGATAAGTAATGCATAATCTCCGTATCCCATACTTGATAATATTTTGGAAATCGTTTCCATAGAAACTCCTCTCTATAGTATATAGAGTTTTAGTTAGAATATATACTATCTAGGATCTAGTCTCATATTTATATAATTGTTAAATATATGAGGGTAGGACTTGTCCTACCCTCGTGATTCTCTGAAAAGCTCAATATATAAAGATTTCCTCATGGGGCCTCAAGCGATACTCTGTATCACAGTTTCTTTATATATTTACGAAAATTAGAATCGCGTTATGTTTCGGATATTAATATGATGTTAGAATTCGTCACCTTCATCCTCCATACCTAATCCAGACACATCTTGGTTTTCAGTAGCCTTTCTATTGACTTCTTGTTTAGCCATTTCGATAACCTTATCAACGTTATCAAAGTCTACATAACTTCCAAGATAATCTCTAATCATAATATTCATAAACTCAGGTTTAAGTTCCTCATTATCCTGAAGAACTATATCCGACAGAGCCTGGATGAAGTTCTTGTTATTATCAAGAAGCTGTTGTGAGTTTGTCAACGTAAGGAATGCTGGCGCAGGTAATCTAATCTCAGCTTGAGTCTCATTCTCTGAATACTCATAGTTATATGTCTTTCTAAAGATAATAGTAAACTTATCCTGACAAATAGACTGTCTCTTGAACACTTTCCTTAAGAACTTAGAGTTAGACATAGTAAATCTAGTAGCAAAGTCTACTTGATTTGAACTATCAACCCACTCATATGGTACATCTGTTCCATCTACAGCATCTTGTTCCATATTAGTAATAAGTTCTGTAGGTGTTTCAGTATTCTGCCCTTGCATTACTTCAAATTGAATAGGAGTTTCACCAGACTGAGACATAGGAATAACATGATCACTATACTTTCCTATTACATTAAAGATACTGTTCATGTTTTCCAATTGACGCATTCCCATGTTACCCTTTTTAAGCTGAGATATAACATTGAGCATAGTTCTTGCTACATTAGTTTCTACATTCTGCTTTACATAATAGATTCTCTTATCCTGAGATCTAGATACTTTGTTAATAGTATCTGTAAGTTTAAGCATAATAGCAAGCATAGCAGGAACAACAGATTTCTTAAGATCTGATATACCTCTATGAGTCTTCTTATCCATCTTAAAGTAGAAGTGTTGCACATCTTCTGCTGGAAGGAAATATACGGTAACAGTATTATTACCAGTAAGAGGATTAAACTCGGAGTTATATCTAAGGATAGCATATATCTCTTTCTTCAGATCAGTATTGTTATTGATAAACTTAGCATCGATCTGTTCACCAATAGAAGCCGCTATCTGGGATACTAAAGCATCTGTTTCTTTAGCATGCATATCTTCTTTGAAGTCAGAAGTTGCTGTAAGAGAATTGTATAATCCAGATGTAGTTACTCTATTGGTAATGAAATCATTGGTAATATTGAAGTATAGATAACCTATACAGAAATCACCAATGTAACAAGGAATGATATTCTCTCTAGGGATCCTAAACATTACAGCGCCATTAATTTCATTAATCTTTGTATTGTTATCCTTATTAATGAAACCATCTACAGGCATCTGTGTAATAGGTTCATACTGTAAAGTAGCAACACCTCTTCTACCATTATTATCAGATGATCCATCTGCCTCTGTAATATATGATTCACAGATGGATTCAGACTGATACTTAGCTTTAAGTTTAGCTGCTTCTGTAAACTGTTCTACAGCTTCAGGAATCATTCCATATGGATCTATATTCAATGTAACTTTTGCATTGTGTTCTTTTACATACTTAGAGAACTCAGGAGACATTGTTTCTTTAAGTCCCTTTAATTCAGATGCTTCTATAATTACTGATTCCTTAGAAAGCATCTTAGATTCGTATACGGATTCTCTATAAAGTTTAGGTGCTTCTTTTCTCTTTAAGAGTCTTTCAAAAGCTTTCTTATATGGTACAAGATATAAGAAGTATTCACCATATATAGCAGTTTCCATATACATCTCTTCAAATAGATCTTGAAGTTTGTACTTATCTACAATGTTACTGGCTTTACTATTGAAGATATTGATATCTTCCTTATTAGACTTATTAGCTATAACGTTAATGAAGTCCTTAGTAAAGTTATCTGAAGATAGTACACAGTCTTTCATAATCTCAATAGCCTGATACAATTTAGGGAGATACTTAAGTATAAGATCATATTGATAGTTTTCAGCTTGAATGTACTTAAAGATATTCTCCATACTGATTGTATCTATAACTTGTCTATCTGAGACTATGTCTTCTAATTCTTTAAATGCTTTTTCTGAACTAGCATTACTTTTTCTTTGAAGTCTTATGATAAGATTAGATATATCAGATACATTCTGACCATTTACAGAAGATATGATATCATCTAAGTTGCCTTCTATAGTATCACCTATACGATTCAGGTCGTTTTTATTGTCAACTCTTGTAGAATAAACAGAACTATATAGATCATCCATATAATTATTAAGATTCTCAATCCTCTTGTTTATTCTTCTTGTAGACGGAGTCGTTTTATTATCAGCCATTGTGCTTCCCTCCTTCTTAGAATTATTAAAATGTTGAGCTAATAAAAACATAAGAAGAAAAGAGGTGGGCTGGTAAGACCCACCTCTGAATAAGCATTTTATTATTGGTTTTGGTATATTAATTGTTACGATTAGAATTCAATTTGTATTATGTCCACTCATCTGTTGAGCCCCAAACTGACTTCTCCTGCTCTGAATACTCAGCAGCAGCATTACCAGTTGAAGCAACACCAGCGATGGCATTTGTAAGAATAGGATTCCTGATATTAGCTGTAGAATTTCTATTCTTATCCATGATACCATACAGGTAATCATTAGAGTCAAGATGTGCAACGTATCTTGAAGGATGATCTGTGTCACCTCTATCAAGACCTTCGTAAACGTCAGGATCTTCACTGTAAACGATGTTGGTTGTAGGATTAGCAGCATCAGCGTACTGAGCAGCAACACCTGTGATATCTCTAAGGAGAACACTTGCAGCTTTATCAACCTGCTCACCCATAACAGGGAAGCAATTGAACTGAAGTGTAATCTCATGGTTATTGATATCTCCACGGTTACCATCGTACATAGAAGTCTCAGCGTTAACGATCTGAGCATTAGCAAGCAGAACTGCTCTCTCAAGTCTAAGGAATGTATTATCTGTTACGTAGTACATGAGAGTGAATACTTCATTCTCAAGACCTGGCTCGAGATCACCATTACGGATAAGTCCGTGATATGTCTTAGCCTGTGACAGTCTATCCTTAATACCTGTGAGGTAATACTCGCTAAACTTTGTAATAAGTGAACCACTCTTCTCGAAGTAAGGAATAGATACGGTAATACTTGTATCCATTGTTACTCTATTGATATAGTTCATTTCGTTGATACCATCTGTGATAGTACCAGGATTTCCCTGAACATCGGGAAGTCCAGACAGTCCTCTGAACTCGAACTCAAGCATATGCTTAAATGAGTTAGCAAGCTGTTTGATAGCTGCATTCTTCTCACCGATCTTTGTGATATACTTAGGCATTGAGATTACACTAAGGAAGCTATAGCCAGTTTCAAACTGGTTGAACTGTCCAATCTGTGTAAAATCTGTTACGCCACGGAAAGCAGTATACTCTGTTAAGTTCTTAGGCATAACTACATATGGATTCACTATACCTGTCTTAATAGCACTCATTCAGTATTCCTCCTTTCCTTAATTATGATTCATATTCAGTAGGCAGAGCATAAAGATCGAAGATCTCAGTCTGAGCCCAGTTATTGAATCTGAAGTTGATAACTGCATAGAAAATCTTCTGAGCTGCAAGAACAGCATCCTGCTGATAGCTGAATGTAAGCTCTGCAAAGTTAGCTGTGTAATATGAAAGAACGTTGTTACAAGCTTCCTCATATGAGCTGAAGTCATTACCAGTAACGAATGTGTATCTCTGTCTAGGGCAAGCAACCCTAAGAGCTCTAACAACCTGCTGTACAGCAAGTACATTGTTGATGTAGCTGAGCTGTGTATAAGCTTCCTGAGCTGTATACAGAGACTGAACTACACAACGACCCTGCTGGAAGATAGCATAGTTAACTCTAAGATCTTCGAGAAGCTGCTTCTGGTTAACAGAAGGAGTAATTCTAGGTGTATAGTTAACAGTACCTTCAATTGCAGAATCAAGATACATATTGTTAGCCATACCAGCACATGGTCTGTAAGGACCATTCTCAAAGTGAGCAACCATGGCTGCAGCAAAGTCATACATCATGGTAACTCTAATTCTCTTACGAGTATTAGGATCATATACCTGATATGTTGTCAGGTAGTTACCGATGAATTTATTATTTACCGTGAACTCCTGAAGTCTTGCAAGGATTGAAGAATAAGACTTAACGTCTGTATTCAGATCTCTGAAGAAGAAGAAGTCTTCACGGAAAGTAACAAGATTAGCAATCTCTTCTTTAATAGCAAGAGGATAGTTTGCATCGAAGCAAGCTGCGATCTTGTACTCATCTACGTCAAAGATGGCGTCATCGAATGTTCCATCAAGAGCTTCGATAGCTGCCTGGATATAAGCATCTGTACCGAAAGGTTTATCACCAAACTCACCATTTGATCCATTCTCAAGGTTTACACCATATGTAGAATTAAGATCTACTGATTCAGGATCTACAGTGATTCCAGCAATCTCAGCGTTCTTATTAGTATGCATATTAATAAGATCATAGCTCTTAAGAGTATCAGTTGAAACTCCAGTAATAGATGAAATATGATCAGCGAACTCCTCATATACACCATCTACGTTAAGGAATACAACCTGAGATCCAACGTCTACTGAAAGACCGTAGCCCTTTGATCCATAAACTGCATCAGGATTAAGTGTAGCAGAGATCTTCTCAGCAATCTGTGTTCCTTCATAAACATATACTGAATAGAAGAAATCACCAAGGTTTGTAGATGTTGAGTAATCAGCTGTAATCTTGATACTCTTGTTACTAATACCTCTACCATTATCAGCGATAATAATAAGAGGATAGTCACTTTCCTTAGTTACTGAAACTGTAGCAGCATCTTCAATAACGGGATCAACATCTACTCTAAGTGCTTCAGCCTGTTCCTGAACTTCAGCAGGAGTAGTAACACCAGCTACAGAAACAGCGTTCCATGTAATAGTTGCATCTGAACTGTCAACAACAAACTGTCTTGTATCTTCTGGATTATCCAGAACATCAGCTGCGTTGATAATATCGTCAGCGGAATCGTCTGCAGTAGCTACTCTATAAACAACAGTAGATTTAATTTTAGCTACAACAATCAAGTTAGCCAATTTAGCATCAGCGGCAACAAGTCTCTTAACAAGAAGAGTTGCACCATTCTGTATCATATTGGCTGCCTGAAGTGCGGGCTGTCCATGAGCAGCGAAGTTCATCTTAGATCCATAAATGTCAAAGAAAGCCTGACCATAGATCTTGTTCCACTTCTCAGGACCTTTGTCGAAACTAGATACTACGAGAAAGACTGGTCCGTTCGAACTAGATTCGACTGTATCTGTAGTAATAGCACTATTATCGTGCCATCTTACTATTGTGCCTGGATACATATTATTTTCCTCCTTATTTATTTTGAAATTAGACTGATTAAAAACATCTAATATTTATATACATGTTGATTTCTACTATTAGCCTGTCACTATTCTTTCAAGAGGTGAAACAGCGTTATCATCGTTGTTTGACAGGTCTATAGCTGCCAAAAGAGCTTCATCCCAGTTCTCACTTCCAAGAGCCACATAAGGAGAATCAAACTTAGGTTTCTCTTTTATTGAAATCGACTTGTATCCAAACATAGAATGTTTAATCTTCTCAGATCTTCTAAATGGCTGAGTTATATCATCTGGGTCTCTACAAAGTTCACTAAATAGTATTCCAAAAAGTTGCATATTGAGTCCATATCCACCAGCATTAAGACTCATATTCTCAGGAAGATATTCATGAATCTTATCATAAGGGATTGTGGGAGGCATCTTATTAGATACATATATCATAGCTTTAAAGATAGCTTCTACATTATCGATAATCTTTGGTATATTGATATCACTTATAGCTTCATCCCCTTCTTTAAAATGAAGGACTCTATAGTCTTTAGGTTCCAATCCATTTAGAGACAGATTCTTAACGGATTCCATCTTACTGGGTCTACATAATAGAATGGTGGGAAACTTAAACGGATTAGCTTTTCCAGCTTTACCACTGCTATCTACTAAAGCCCAATCAAAGATACCAATAGTGCTTATATAAGATCCAATAACACTACCAACAGATGTCTTTGTATTGCTAAAGTATTGCTCAGGTATATAATAAACAAGTTCACCAGGACCTTTAAATATCAATTTGTCACCGTCTTGTTTAAGAAACGCAGGTAGACGCATATACATCCTCTCCTTTCTACTTAATTATATAGATGTAATTTTCATAAAAGTTAAGATGTAATCAAAGGATATTTGAATTGTATACTATAGATATGTAAATGTAAATTGAAACCTTGAAGGAGGAATAATAATGTACTTTTATCACTGGCATGGAGGTAGAGATCTTCATATCCATTCAGGTATGTTTATAAAAAACGGTACAGAACTTGTCTTTGTAACAGATGATGGTAGTAATAAAAAATACTTACATTGTGGTTATGATCATACTTATAGCAGGAACCAAGTAATACTAGAAGAAAGAGATGATCTAAAAGCAGTAGAGAAACTTATAGAAAACTATGAGCATTTAATCAAGCACTATAATAACGCTGTTACTAGGTCGATGATAAATTCATTAAATAATCTTAAAATATTAAGAGATAAACTAAAGGAGACACCACCAATGGAGAAGAAAGAAATAGGATGTGAATTCTGTACAACTAATACAGATAAAAGGGAAATGATTGTAGATTTTGATTTGAATCTTGGTATTATTGGAACTGCTAAGGTATACACATTTATCGAAGGAGAAAAAGAAAGCTTCTTAAACACAATAGCAAATCTTGAAACTTCATCTGATACTTGTGAAGATCTTGGTTGGGTTAAGAGAAAAATCAAATACTGTCCTGTATGTGGTAGAAAACTAGGAGAATAATATGGCAGATTGGTTTATGTCAGTAGATGATTTTATTCATGAGCATCTAGAAGTTAATAAATATAAGAACTATTGTGAAGCTCTAATAGATAGTTCTGGTAAGATAGGATATGCTATACCTTCACACCAGTATGCTCTTATGAGATTATATGGAGATTACTCTCAATATGAGATAATGAATTCCTCTATTAATAGTAAGATATATGATAAGATTCCTACAAATGCTGGTGTAGTACAATGGATTTGTGAAGATCTTAATGTAGCTTCGATATGGTACCGTATGATTATACTACCAATAAATTATACAGAAGAACAGCTAAAGACAATAGCAACCCTTATGAGCAAAAATATTATTCATATAGATTCTAATATAGATGTATCTGTAGAGAAATCTCTATTAGAAATACGAGAAGATCCAAATAATGAAGATTTTAAAAATCAACTAGATACATTACATGAATATAAACGAAATCGATTAGATGCAGCGTGTTTGAGATTATACACGTTGTTAAAAGAAGAGTGAAGGTGTGATTACACCTTCCTTTTTTATAAATTATATAAAGGAGAAGGGGTATGAAACAGTCGGAATTTAATTATGTGGTGGATTTGGGAAATAATTTACACGGAGTATTCAATACTTACAAGAATTCTTTAGTAGTATTAACAGATGAAGAACTAGATCATCTGAATAATCTAGAGATTGCTACTGAAGACGAGATTAAATCATTTTCAGAACTTGAGCTTATCGTAGAAGATGATAGAGATGAACGTGCTGAGACTGAAGCTGATACTCTTAAATATGCTAACGATGATAGAGTTATAGTAAGAATCCTTACAACTCTAATATGTAATGCTAATTGTCACTATTGCTATGAGAATAGAACTAATAAGAGTATGACTACAAGTACAGCAGATGATGTTATTGATTTCTTAAGGCAGATAAATACTAAGATACATATTGAATGGTTTGGAGGAGAACCTCAGGTTAATTATATTATTATAACTTACATATGTAAGAAGTTATATGAATATGGTGTAGACTTTACTACTTCTATGGTTAGTAATGGTATTCTTCCTTTTGTTAATCTTAGGGCCCATTATTGGAAATTGCAGAGAATTCAGATTACATTAGATGGTGTTTGGGAAAGATATGAACAGATTAAAGATGTAAAGCCTGGTTCTTTTGATTCTGTAATCAAAAATATCAGCCAAATTATTCAGAATAAGGTAGATGTATCCATTAGACTTAACTATACTGGTAACAATATGGACGATCTTAAGTCTGTTATAGATTATATGGCAGAGAGATTCGGATATAATGAGTATCTGCACTACTATGCTTATCCTATATTCCAGTTATGCAACGATGATAAAGAGTTTGATCCTGAATACGTAGACAAAATCTTTGAGCTCCATGATTATATTATCAGTAAAGGTTTAGATACCTCAAAACATCTATATACAATAAAATATAAAGCTATGGGCTGTTTTGCTACCCATAGACATGGTTATACGATAGGTCCAGACGGCAAACTATTTGGTTGCTCTCATGTATTAGATAAACCTATTGGAGATGTAGTAAATGGGGATAATGAGGATAGACCAATGTTCTTAGCTAATATTCCTGAGAAATGTAAATCTTGCATTATATATCCACTCTGTAAAGGTGGTTGTAAAGTTGGTGAATTAGGTTTAGGTAAGATAAACCAATGTAACTTGTATAAAAACCGATTCGATGAATTGGTTAAAAGAATGATTCAAAACAAGTTAAAGGAGGTGGAGACATGATTGTATTACAGGGAGTAAACAACGAAAAGGTAGTAGAAATGTGTCCAGATAAAGAAAATGGATGCTGGAACTGTGACAACTGTGGTGGTTCTGTCACAAATTAATTTTAAAGGAGGGAAATGGTATGATAGTATTGCAGGGAGTAACTAATGAGGTTAATAACACAGCAGGTTGTTCAAACGATTGCAACGAGTGTTGGGATTGTGACAACTGTGGTAGTGTTTATACTCACTAAGACAAAAGAAAATAAAGGTAGGGAATTCCCTACCTTTATTTTTTATCAAATATATACATCTTTGTGAAGTATCACTGTTTCTTTCATAGGACATTCTTTTTCATTACTATAATCGTCTCTATCTATACCTCCTTTAGTTATAGAACAGAAACAATCAGAATTATTAAAAGGACATCCATAACAATTCTTTGGTTTTTCTAAACCTTTAATAAATACTCCTACAATACTACTCATATAGAATCTCCTTTCATTAGCCCATTATTACCTTCTTTCCACATTCAGTATGTATAAATACTTTAGGGTTATCTGTTTTCTTAAAACCTCTTTCAAATACAGTATCCCAATATTCAAATGCTTTATAACAATGAGGACACTTATACCATGTTTCTCCATGAAATGAGTCTCCATATATAGCATGTTTAGTATTCTCTTTTTCTTTATAAGAATCATATTCAGCATTATCCATAAGATGTCTTTTATTAAGATATTCTACACTTCTACTCATATAATCCATATCATATCCTCTATTTAAACAGATACTTAGTCTCTACTATATCCATAATATCACATCCTATAGCATCAGATATCTTAGCTAATGATTCTATAGATGCTTTATTGATCTTAGCAGGATCCATTTCATATTGACAAATTGTTTTTACATTTATTCCAGTAAGCTGAGATACTTCTTTCTGTTTTAGTCCAGCTGCTAGTCTCATTTTTCTCAACTTAGAATCACAATTAATTATATCTTGATTTTCAATTTTCATATATTATCTCCTTTATACTATAAGCTACAAATTTTATTTACTTTTCTGTTATTTACTTGATAAATCTTTACAATAATTGGGCTAAAAGTAATATTAAAATCACTTTAAATTATATACTATATATAAGTAGTTACTAGTAAAACTTTATATAATAAGGAGAATATTAATGGCTAAATACGAAAATAAAAAGAATATATTTTTTAAGCAGTATAATTTTCTATCGGTACGTAATAATGAATTCTTAGGCGATAATAAAATATCTGCAGGATTTGATTTTTACATTCCAACTCCGAATATATTTCCAGAACCAAAAGACTATTTTGCTATAAGAGATAATAAAATATTATGGAATGAGATTTATAATTTAGTCTATAATCCTTATAGATGTACAGAGGATTTTATTAGATTACAAAGAATAAATAATAATAGTAATGATTTAGTAAAAGATACTTATGATACTATAATAGAGAATTTTTCATTATCTTCATCTAAAGGAGTTACAACTAATGCTTCTATATATGCTTTTCATTGTATATTCAGATTTATAAATAAAAGAGATTCTAATGGTATGATTATAATTCCAGAGGATACTATTATAGATAAAATGATATCTTATCTTTTCGATGAATATAAAGACTATACTATATTAGCTTCTACAAATAAGTTTACCAATAGTGTACACTTTATAATATCAAATGTGGTAGCAAATCAAGAGTTAATCGATAAATTTGCAGATTATTATGCTAAATATGGTAAGACTCCCTATAATAATACTGTAGAATTTACAAAGAATATAGATATAAGATTCATAGATATACAAAATAGATTGGAAAGATTCTTATATTTTAAACCAAAAATGTAATAAAATATTATAGCGCTAACACATTGGTAAACCATTAGGTGTGCAGGAATGAGTTTTAGAGCGGCCATAAAATTAGGACGAATTTAAAGACACCCTAGACGCTAATTCAGAGCAAAGTATATAAGTCTTTAAATAACAAAAAAGATAGAAAAATAAATAGAAAATTAAAAAGCGGAGAAACGGGAAATATTTTTTCGCGTCAAACCCCAGAGCCAAAAACCCAGGTTAATATCCAATATTATATACAAAAATAATTCATATATAATAATACATTCATACTATACAAAAAGATTCAAAAATGTATATATTCAAAATCATTATAAGATATCCAAAAAGCAACATACTTTCATAGATAGGGAAGAGATTCAAAAGTATAAAATATTCCAAGCAAAAATAAGATTCATTCAGATAAATATATTCAAATAAAGAAAAAGATTTAAAGGACTAGAAGAGAAAAAGATGAATAAATTGCTAAGTAGAAATAATTATAAATTAAGAAATTTAAGAACTATCTCTAAATTAATGATAATAGAAGCTAAGAAATACATTAGAAAAGAAAATATAGATCTAGAAGATAATTACGAAGAGATATTTAAAGATAGTATTATACCTGAAGGAAATGGTTATAGCATGTATAAACTATGTAATTTGCACGGATCTATGTATATGTGTGGGTGGTATATAAATAGATTTGCTATTAGAAATAGACCTATAGATGGATCTGAAGTAAAGAATAGAGGTAAGACTTTAAGAGGTTGTACTAGGTTTGTTTAGAAAAGAATACCTCTAGGAGAATATCCTAGAGGTAAATTATTAATGTACAAATGTAAATGGAACTTTAGGAACTATAGCTTTTCTATCTTCTAAAGTATCCTTAGATAAGTAATCCTTATCTTGTAGAGTAGGTAGTGTATAGTTATTATTCTTTATAGTTTCTAGTCTATTGTTCATAGATACAGACATACTAGACATATCTGGTAACTGATACTTCTTATCTTGGATATTCATATCTATATAGTTCATAGCTAGTATATCTTGAGAATTCAATAGATCAGAAGTCTGTTCATATGAGTATTTCTCAATTCTATCCAGAGTCTCTAACTGTTCTGGTTCACAGTAATTCTTATACATATCTACAAATAATCTATATCTACCTAAGACATTTTGTACAGGAATAAACAACTTACCCTCATGAACTAATTGGTGTACTGTAACCGATAGTGGAATTAATCCAACCAATAACTTATAGTGTAGCATAGTTACTTCCTTAGCTACCATCTGTACATCTAGAGGTTCATAGTTAGCAGCTCTTTTCTTATATACTATTTCTACTAAGTCGTATAGAGTAAATGGATAATGGTGTATCTCTATCTTGACATTATAGTTATCTTTATTAGATACTTGTATGAAACTACACTGATTCATACCCATATAGTTTCTAAGATAGTCTATCATATGCTTATATTCAAAAGAACCTCTAATCTCTTTCTCTATATCTTTCAAGTATTTTTTAAACTCTTTTTCATCTTCTAAGTCATATGTAAGTAAATCAAATTCAGGAATAGTTCCAAACTTAATTGTAGTCTGTTTATTCTCTTGTGGTAGCATAATTCCATCTGGATCTATCATAATAGTATCCTCCTATAATATATGATTATTTGGATGTAAAAGTTTTAAAAATAAATTATATATTATAATTATGAATTATAAATATCCTAGAGGGAAAGGAGATAATAAGATACTAAAAACCACTATAATAATATTCTAAGGGAGTACGAAAATGAAAGAAACTAAACTAAAGAATTGGCAATTTGATATTGGAACCTTTACTTATAAGATTCCTAAAGACAAACAAGCAGAGATTAAGTCTTCTGATAATAAAGATCTATTGATTAAGTATAACATGTACGTTATATATCAAGGATCTAAGGGTATAGATCACTATATATCTATAGAAGACTTTGAAAAGATATATAATAAGTGTAAGAATTCCTCCAAAGATACCTTAAAGGAATACACTAATAATCTGGTTAAAGATAAAGTAAGTGATGCTATATCTGTATATATTAACCATATATATCAGAATAGTAATAGTGTAACTTTTCTATCTAGCTATAATCCTAATCATAAGATAACTTATAAGTTTATAGATAAGGATATAGTTAAAATAGAAGAAGTTACTGACTTAGAGAATCTGGTTAAGTTTAATAAAGACTATAAGCTTAAACCTGAGAGAGAACTTCCTTTACTAGTATTTGTATCTGAAGCTTTAAGTTATAAGTATTATCCTGGGGAGGATAATATCTACATATACTGTAAGAAAGTCTCAGCGGATTTCAATTCAGCTTTAAATATCATATATGATCATAGAGGACGTAAGTATATAGTCTAATATGAGAATATAAATTAATCAAAATATTAAACATTCAAGATTACAATATGATTCACAATAATCCGTATTTTCATGGGAAGTTAAAAGATTCAGGCATGATATTAATTTCAAATGGTATATAAGATTCAGGTATATTGTTATTTCAAGCCGGACATGAGATTCAGATATAGTTCGCTTTCAAAAAAATGCATGAGATTCATTTTTCCATATAATTCATTAAGCTAGAAAGAATCAATTGTGAATATAATTTCAAATGGTATATATGATTCAGCTTCGGCGATAATTTCAAAAAGCACCGTAAGATTCAAGAGTCATAAAATTATCAAGAGCCATATAAGTTTATTAAAGAATTCACACTTTAATAATTTATAGAAAGGAAAGGTATGAGAACTTCTAAAGTACCTTTCTTTTTTGTAATATAAATAAATCTATAGTTATATAATATATAGCTGTAGGAAGGGGGTTCTATATGAGCATGAATGTAGCACTAGGTAATAAAATAAACTTTAGTCTATACTTATTTAAGGTATATAAGTCTAAATACCTAGAGGAGAATAAAGATAGAGTAATGTCTCAAGATGAGATTAGTGAAAATATGGATAAGCTTAGACTACTATATCTCTTTAATGTATACCCTGATCAGAAAGAAGAAGATTATATTAAGTTTATTAAGAAATTTGGTACTAAAGTTAATGTATCTGGATATGGATATAACTTAGATAGAATAGCTGATATATTGAATGCTGTTGGTGGACTAAATGTATCTGGTAAGAATCTTATTTTATTAGATAATAAAGTTGATAAGGATACTAAGATTGTTACTATATATGATGCTAATAGTAATAGAAGATTTAAGATAAATATAAACGAAAAGAATAAAGAAGTTATCGTTAAGAAAGACTTTGTATCTTATGGTATTAATATGCTATGTATGGACGAAGTAGAGAATATAGATCTTGACGATGAATTCTTGATTAGTAAGATCGATGATATAATGAATAAGAACGGTGGATATATTAATGATATTAAAACACTGTACTTATTTGAGAAGTATATAGGAAAGTCCTTTATAAGAAAATGGACTGAAGAAAATATGTTTGTCTCTATAGTAATTAATAATGGATTTGAATTCTGTCCTGAATGTGGATTCTATGGAGACTATGGAGATTGGGAAGTATATGAAGATGAGGACGATGAAGAGGACGAGTAATGAATACTAAATCTATAATAGATTCTATTAGAAATGATGTACTAGAATATAGATATAGCGTTTATGGAGATGGTTTAATGGAAAAAGAGTTATTAAATTCTGAATTAAAATCTTTAGGAATAATTAATGGAGAGGATGAAATGGTTTGGAATTCACCTGATAGAAGCATCTGTTTTGAGGTCTCTAGAGACTATAGTACTACAAAATCGGGCTTAGGAGATGGTTATCAGTATATTTGTACCTTAAACATAAAAAATAACCTAGGAATCAACTTAGACACTCTTAAGTTTACGGAATTAGATGCGATTAGAATACTAGATTCATTTGTATACTTTAATAATCCTGATTATATATCAGATGATCATAATGTGGTGTATATAGACATACATCCACAAGATACAAGTATGGAATTTAGAACTATAGTACTAGAACAGATATTATCAGGACCAACTACTTCTGTACTATTCACATTGCAAAAGTACAATCCTTTCTATCAGCAAATAGTTCCTATAGTAAAGATTCCAATGACATATGAACAGTTGAATGACTTAGCATTTCATTTGTTCTTTGCTATATTAATAGATATAGAAGTGCCAGTAGAATTCGATGAAACTATGTTTAGAATAGAAGACTATGTAACTACAGAGAACTACTGGATATATCAGAAGAGAAGACAAGAGTTAATGAAAATATCTCAAGAGCATCCAGACAAAGCTAACTATGCTACTAGTTTCATTAATAATAATGCTTACTATATAGAAAGTTTCCTTACAGATAACGAATGTTATGCAGAACCAGAATATCAAGCTCCAATGAATACAGTAACACCACCTTTGAGACCTATAGAACAATTATCACCAGTACATATTCCCAAAGGAAAGAAAAGAAATATAGTAATGCAGATCAATAAGAAAAGAGGACAATAAATGAAAAGAATTATACTAATTATATTACTAATAGGAGCACTCCTTACAGGATGTGGTTATAATAAACAGATAATAGATTTAAATTATAGTTTTACTAAAGCTTATATAGAAGGTATAGGAACTATAGAGATTAAAAATTGGAATGATTTTGAAAACTCTGATATGGTACAAGTTACTGGTAAAGATGGAACTGTGTACCTTACTCATAGTTCTAGTGTAGTATTAATGAGTAAATAAGAGCTATAATATATCAGATTAACAATAACCCTAGGGAATATCCCTAGGGTTTCTTTTTTGTAAAAACGGGATATTTAAATCATATAATATACACTTGGATAGATAAAAGTTTTAAAGGAGGTACTTGTATGAAGTTTATAAAATTTTTATCTAGTATCTTAATGCTAATTGTATTGATATTAGAATTAGGGTTGCTAATGTCATTACACACAGAACTATCATTTCAAAAAACAAAGTAATTTCAAAAGAGAAGGAGGAGCCCAATGGCACCAAAAGCAAAACAAACAAATGTAATCATGTCAAAGATTATATCAAAAGCTCAGGAGATTGATTCTACAAAAGCAGATCTCTTAGAGTTACTTAACCAGCTATCTGACGCTAATGAGGATCTGGGAAAGATACTTGGAAGAGCATCTGACGATGATATCAGAGAAATAAGATCTATAGAAAGAGAATCAATTAAATTACTGAATGATACAGCTGTAGATTACAAGAAAGAAGGAAACACAATTAAGGTTAACAATGTAGAGAAATCTAAGAAGTTAGTAGACCTCTATGTTAAGGAACCAACTAGAGAAGAAGCAAGATACTTTGCAGATCTCTACTATCAGGTACAAGATTTCAGAATTGCTGTATCTAATCAGATCTCTGCTATTGATAGAGGACAGGATCAGGATGATAAGACACATAAGGACGAGAAGCAGAGAAAGAATAAGAACTTGATTGATACACCAGCA